>Ga0207695_10002630_pt1 | contig 26273 bp, 21 predicted proteins | sample KBSC54metaG_FD_184354 | JGI IMG/M metagenome (GOLD analysis project Ga0207695, IMG submission 184354) | Corn rhizosphere microbial communities from Kellogg Biological Station, Michigan, USA - KBS C5-4 metaG (SPAdes) (version 2) | ecosystem: Host-associated > Plants > Roots > Rhizosphere > Soil...
CCCGGTGACGGTCGCAATCTGGCGCAGCATGCCTTCATCGAGCTTGGATTGAACGATCTGGCCGCTGTCGTCGTGATGGTAGACGACGGAGCCCGATTCGTTGTGTTCCGGGATCAGGTCGCCTGCGGGGGTACCCACGCCCACGGTATAAATCTTCAATCCGGCCTGCGCGGCTTCCTTGGCGGCGTAGAGCGCCCGGCCTTCAAGGTCCTCCCCGTCGGTGATAAGAATGAGGAACTTCAGGTTATTGGCCTGGCTTTTCAGGGCCTCGACGGCCTCATGGATGGCGGCGGCGATATCGGTGCCGGGGCGGGGAATGGTGTCGGTGTCGAGTTCGCGCACGGCGGTCTGGAAGGCGTCGTGGTCGAAGGTCAGCGGACACTGGAGAAAGGCGTCGCCGGCAAAGGCGATGAGGCCGAGACGGTTGTCGGGAAGCTGGTCGGCGAAATCGGCAATGGCCAGCTTCGCGCGCTCCAGGCGGCTCGGCTTGACGTCCTCGGTCAGCATGCTTTTCGAGCAATCGACGGCGATGAGGACGTCGAGACCGGTACGATTTTCCTCACGCCAATCGTCGAAGAGGTGGGGACGCGCCATGGCGATGAAGAGCAGACCGACGGCACAGACCAGGAGTGCTCTTTTCAGGAAACGCCGGACGGGGGAGACGCTGGCAGTCAGCGCCATCACCAGGTGGGAGGCGGCGAACATGCGCACGGACTGTTTGCGTCGCCGCCAGGCCCCGATCTCCAGCAGGATGACCGCGCCCATCGCCAGCAGGCCGACGAGCAGCCAGATGGGCCGGAGAAAGCCGGGATCGAGCCGGGTCCAGAGTTCGTTCATGGGAGTCTCCTCCAGCGAGTGTGGGCCAGGGCGATTTCAAGTCCGAGAAAAAGCAGGCCTGGGTAGATTGCCCAGACAAAATACTCTTTGACGTGCTCAAAATGTTTCACCGCCACCTGGGTGGTCTCGAGTTTGTTGATATCGGCGTAGACGTTCTTGAGCGAATCGTAGTCCGTGGCGCGATAGTATTTTCCGCCGGTGATGTCGGCGATTTTTTTCATGGCATCGACATCGATGTCGACCGGGATCGTCGTATAGACCACGCGGCCGAACATGTCGCGCATGGGAAACTTGGCGACATCGGACGACGCGGCGCCGATGGTGTAGATCTTGATCCCGAGCGCATGGGCGGCCTCGGCGGCGGCGTACGGCGTGATCTTGCCCGCGTTGTTGGCGCCGTCGGTGAGCAGGACAATGATCTTCGACTTGCCTGATTCATGCCGAAGCCGGTTGGAACTGACGGCGATGGCCGAGCCGATCGCGGTGGCATCGCCTGCCAGTCCGACCTGGAGCCGCTCGACATTTTGCAGCAGCCAGTTGTGGTCGAGCGTCAGCGGACTCATGAGATAGGCCTGGCCGGCAAAGACCACCATGCCCAGCCGGTCATTGGGCCGGTCCTTCACGAACTGGGCCACGGTCTCTCGCACCACGTCAACGCGGCTGATCTCCTCGCCGTTCTTGTGGAAATCGAGCGCCTGCATCGACGGGGAAAGATCGATGGCGAGCATCATGTCGATGCCGCTTTCCTGCACCTGCGTGGTCGAGTCGACGTGCTGCGGGCGGGCCAGCGCGATCAGGAAACAGGCCAGCGCCAAATAGCGCAGCGCCGAGAGCCAGCCTCCGGCCTGGACCTTGCGGCCCCGCAAGAGCGGCCCGAAAAGACTGAGCCCCGAATATTGGATGGCAGCATCCTTGCCCCGATGTCCGCGCAATACCGCCATCAGCGGCAGCAACAGCAGCAGGAGAAGGGCCCAGGGATGGGCGAACTGGAAGTGGCTCATGGGGTCCGCCCTTTCGCCGTGACTTCGGGGGCCGGTTTCGTGGCGTGGACAAAGGTAAACGCGCGCTGCTGCACTTCTTCCAGTTCAGCCTGGGTCGGCTGGTAGCGGGCGAATTTGACCAGGTCGCACGATTGCAGAAAACTGCGCAGCAAATCGCGATGCTCCGCCAGGGGCGAGGCGGTGTCGGCTTCCATGAGGCGCAGGAACTCCTCGGTGGTCCGGCGCGTGGAGGGCGTTTGATAACGATGGACGAGATAGCTGCGGATGGCCTCGGAGACCGCGATGGCGTAAGGCACGGGATCTTCTTCGCGCAGCAGGGGCCGGGCTTTCTCGAGTTTTTCCAGGGTCAGGTCGTAGGCGCTCTTGGGACTCAGGAACGGCGATCGGGTCAGGCCTTTCCAGACGAGGACAAGCAAGGCGATGAGAGCCGCGGCGACCAGCGCGATCCAGAGCCAGAACCAGGAATGGAGATAGAAGAAAGGAGGGCGGATATCGTCGATGTCCTCCTGCTGGGGGCCCGTTCCGGGGCCATTGGGCGCGGCCACCTGGGATGTCGCGGGGACGGAAGGGGGAGGCGTCGCGGTGGGGGCATTCGTGTCGTTCTGCGCGCGGGCGAGAGGAGCAAGGAAAAAGATCAGCCCCATCAGTCCGATCGAAAGAGACCACATGCTTGCTCGCGTGTTTCCCATCACAACCTCCGGCTCGCGCGATTCTGGAAGAACGTATAAAGCGCCTGGCTATACGGCTCGCCTGTGCGCAGTTCGAGCGTATCGACGCCGGCCTGGCGCGCGCAGCGGCGAAACTGTTCCATGCGTTGTTTGGCCAGGGCGATGAAGGACTGGCGGACATGTTTACTGCTGGTGTCGATTTCCATGACCTCGCCCGTCTCGGGGTCTTCCAGGGTCAACAGGCCGAGCGCGGGCAGTTCCTCCTCGTGGCGGTCGCGTACGTGCAGCAACACGAGATCATGGCGCTTGTTAGTGAGGCGCAGTTGGCGGCGCAGACGCTCGAAGGCGTCGGGTGATTCGATGAAATCCGAAATGACAAAAACGACGGCGCGGCGCTTTTGGACATCGTTGATGAAATCGAGCGCGGAGGCGACGTCGGTGCCGCGCCGGTGCGGGGTGTGGAAAAGGATCTCGCGGATGATCCGCAGCACGTGCGAGCGGCCCTTGGTCGGCGGGATGTACTGTTCGACCTCGTCGGTGAAAAGGAGCAGCCCGACCTTGTCCCGGTTGCGGATGGCGGAGAAGGCGAGGACGCTGGCGACCTCGGCGGCGAGCTCCTGCTTGCTTTGCGTCAACGAGCCGAAATGGCCGGAGGCGCTGACATCGACGGCAAGGAGAATGGTCAGTTCCCGCTCTTCGCGCAGTTTCTTGATGAACGGTGTGCCGGTACGGGCGGTGACGTTCCAGTCGATCAGGCGGACCTCGTCGCCGGGGGAATATTCGCGGACTTCATCGAAGTCCATCCCGCGGCCCTTGAAGACGGAATGGTATTCGCCCGCGAGCGCGTCGGTGACGAGGCGGCGCGTGCGCAGCTCCACCTGGCGCACTTTCTTCAGGATTTCTCGGGTGACGGCGGGGTCCATTTTATTGGCCGATTTTAGGCATGAGGAACATGAAAGACAGGAAGTTAGGAGATCGATTCCTCAAGAAGAGATTCTCGCTTTAGTCGTTCGTGAAAAGCATGGAAGGCTGCATCCAACTGTTTGAGAAGGTCTTTTCGTTCCGCATCAGGCAGGTTTGCGCGCAGGGGAGTTTCTGAATTTATCGGCACAGTGATGTATTCGTCTGTAAATGAAGAGAACTCGGTTTCATTTCCGAAGCCATGTAGCTTGCCGTACTCTTGTTGTGCATCTCTCAAGCGTTCAAAGCGCCCCCGGTAAGTTTCGATGAGATGTTTCCGATGTTCGACCTCAGATTTCCAAAATTGGAAATTTGCCGCATGCCCCGCCAATTGATGAACTGGAAGTGAAGAGAAGTGCTTCAGAGTCTTGACGAGAGGAAGGGTGATATCGGCGAGATAAGACATAGTGTGTTAAACTTTTCAATTTCCAGCTCATGTCTAAAATCCGGCTTAAGGCACGGGGAGCGTATCGAGGATCTTCTGCACGATGTCGCGTGAACTGAGGTTCTCCGCCTCGGCCTCGTAGGTGACGGTGACGCGATGCTGAAGAACGTCATGGGCGACTTCCTTCACGTCCTGCGGCGTAACGTAGGCGCGTCCGTTGAGGAACGCCAGGGCGCGGGCGGCGAGGGTGAGGGCAATCGTTGCGCGGGGCGAGGCGCCGTACTGGATCCAGCCCGGGAAATCGAGCTTGTAGGCCTTCGGGTCCCGCGTGGCCACGACGATATCAACGATATAATCGCGCACCTTGTCGTCGACGTGGATCATGTTGACCACCTGCCGCGCCTGCAAAATCATCTCCGGGGCCACGATCGGTTCCACGGCGAAATTCGGCGTGGTGGTGGCCATGCTGTCGAGGATCCCCCGTTCCTCGGCGCGCGACGGATAAGTGACCACGACCTTGAGCATGAAGCGGTCGACCTGCGCCTCGGGCAGGGGATAGGTGCCTTCCTGCTCGACTGGATTCTGCGTGGCCATGACGAGGAACGGCTCCGGCAATTTATAGGTAGTTTCGCCGAGTGTGACCTGCCGTTCCTGCATCGCCTCGAGCAGAGCGCTCTGTACCTTGGCGGGGGCGCGGTTGATTTCATCCGCGAGGACGAAGTTGGCGAACACCGGGCCGGGCTTCGCGTTGAAGGTGCCATCTTTCGGATTGTAGATCTGGGTGCCGACGATGTCCGCCGGGAGCATGTCAGGCGTGAACTGGATGCGCTGGAATTTGGTCTGCACCGCCGAGGCGAGTGTCCGCAGGGCCAGTGTCTTGGCGAGACCGGGCACGCCTTCGAGCAAAACGTGGCCATTGGCGATGAGCGCAATGAGCAGACGGTCGATCAGGTATTTCTGTCCGACGATCACCCGGCTGATCTCGCGGCGCAAGGGATAGACCCAGGCGCTGGCGTCTTTGACCGCCTCAGTGGTCGAGGCAAGGGTCGTATGGCCATAGGCGATTTGCCGGGCCTGCTCGGCCCCGGGAACGGGCGGCAGTCCGGAGGTTGTGGCGGTGGATGCGAATACAGGTGCGGCTTCCATAAAGTTTGAGTGGAGAATGTTATGCGGCCAAGTGGAGCCAAGGGCGAGGCAAAAGCTTCGTGATTACCAAGTGTTAAGCTGTTCCCCGGGGAGGGGAAGCCGGATTCTCCCCTATTTTGGGGATGGGTTCCAACGAATCTTCTCGCTAGTGTGTCTTCGACCGCGTAAGGCCAGCTGACCATTCTTCCTATGAAGAGAATTCATTACCAAGAGGCCTGGCCTGATTCATGGAAGACTTCCTATCCGTACGACTTGGAGGAAGTTTACGGTGAGGTCACCCATCGGGGGTATGCGGGTGCCTATCAACTCCGGCGTCAGGAAACGCTCCGGCTCGTCACCGAGGTACTGCCGAAAGGTGCGAGCATTCTCGACATCGGCGCGGCCCAGGGAAATTTCTCCCTCTCGCTGGCGGAGATGGGATATCGGGTCACCTGGAATGACCTGAGGGAAGAATTGGCCGGTTACGTGAAACTCAAACATGAGCGCGGAGAGATTTCCTACGCTCCGGGCAATGCTTTTGAATTGAATTTTTCGAAGCCATTTCAAGGCGTGGTCATCACGGAAATCATTGAGCATGTCGCCCATCCCGACGAGTTCCTCCGTAAGGTCGGCCAGTTGGTGGAGCCCGGCGGCTATATCATCATGACAACGCCCAACGGGGCCTATTTTCGCAACTCGCTGCCCAAATTTTCCGAGTGCGCCGACCCGAGCATCTACGAGAGCGTCCAGTTCAAGCCGAATGCGGACGGGCATATCTTCCTGCTGCATCCGGAGGAAATCCAGACGCTGGGCGACCGGGCCGGGTTGACGATGGAGAAGCTTGTCCTCTGTATCAACCCGCTGACGGCAGGGCATGTCAAAACCGCTCCCCTCCTGAAGGTCCTCCCGGCCAGTCTCGTGGCAGGACTGGAGCAGGCGACGCAGCGCCTGCCTTTCGGTGTGCGGAGCAAGCTCCTTTGTCATCTTGCAACACGCTATCGCAAAATGGGTTAGCTCGTATTCTCAGGTGGAGCTCGCCAGTTAAAAATTTGTGCAAGATAAGCTTGATTTATGCCAGTATGGTGGCAGAATCAACTTCCCGCTCGATTCAGAGTGGGGCAGTTACGTCCCCCGATACCTATGAAACAGTCGCTTGTCCAAGACGCCCTTAAAGTCGTGCATAGTCCCCAAGTCCTCGTGAACATCGTCTCGAAGCGTGTTCGCCAGCTTGGACAGGGATTCCGTCCCTTGGTCGCTTACGACCCGAAGTTGACTTTCATGGATGTCGCGCTCAAGGAAGTCGCTGAAGGCAAGCTCGGCTTCGAGATGATCGAAGTCCCTTCCGCCGCCGGCAATCACACGCCTGTGACCCCGGCCAAGAAGTCCCGCAAAGCCGCCGCTGCGGCCTAAGTTGGTAGCCGTCGCACTCCGTGCGACGGTCCTCGTTCCCAAGTTTTACTCGGGAACGCCCCTGCTTTCGACGAAATTTCATTTCGTGCTGGAAGGGCGTTTTCCCGCGTCGCCTGTCTTGATTTTGCCCCGGTGTTGGCGCAGCGTCGGATAGTCTGCCCAACATTATGGAAAAATTGCCTCCTATTCCATCAGTTGCATCGAAGCGACGGCTCTATCTCCTGATCGCGTTGATTGGCGGTGGTCTGCTGCTCCTGGTGGGGGGCATCGCTTACGGCATTCATACCATCATGGCCACGGGTATCACCGCCGGACCCGACAACATGTTTGGCGACCAGAATCTCAAGACCGCCGTGGCCCTGATCGAATTGCACAAGGTGCGCAACGGGAAGTACCCCGATTCCTTGCGCGACATCAAGTTTGCCGGTCAATGGGACCAGATGCCCCTGAGCTCCGTCAGCTATTACCCGAATGCGGACCGCACTGCCTACTACATTGAAGTCGAGCGCGGTTGGGTCGGCAAACCCACCTTGACCATGCCGCCCGACTTTTGGAAAGGCACCGGGTATGACCCTGCCCTGAAGCCAAAGGCTCCCTAAGGGGAAAGGATTTTGCCTGGAAGACCTCGATGATGAAGGGGCCTTTGCCGAATACGGAACCCGCCTGGAAGACTTGCCTGCCCCCTCCTCACTTGACATTTTCTCCCCATCCCTTACTCTGCAAACACTTATCGAGAGCGGTGGAGGGGCTGGCCCTATGAAACCGCGGCAACCGGGTAGTGATTTTTCATAAGGAAACATCGCTGCCGCCCAGGTGCCAAACCCAGCTCGGTGCGGTCCGCCTGATGCGGATGGTGCCGGGGAGGATAAGGAGCGAGTGCCTACTCGTCTATTAGGCGCTTGTCCCCTCGTCCCAATTGAGTGAGGTCGATCCTCGATGAGGGACAGAAAATATGGGCAAGGAATTTTTCAGCAATCTCAAGTGTCGCGAGTGCGGTCGTCTCTATAAAAAGGAAGCCGTCCACGTCTGTGAATTCGATTTCGGTCCGCTCGAGGCCGATTACAACTACGACCAGATCAAGCATTCCATTTCCCGCGCGGTCGTCGAATCGCGCAAGTACAACATGTGGCGCTACCGGGAACTGCTCCCGATCGATGGCGACCCGACCGTCGGCCTCGAGACCGGCTTCACTCCCCTGGTCAAGGCCGACCGCCTCGCCAAGGCCCTTGGCGTCAAGGAACTCTACATCAAGAACGACGCCTTCAATCACCCCACGCTTTCTTTCAAGGACCGCGTCGTCTCCGTCGCGCTGACCCGCGCGAAGGAACTCGGCTTCAAGGTCGTTGCCTGCGCCTCGACCGGCAATCTCGCCAACAGCGTCGCTGCGCATGCCGCCGGCGCCGGACTGAAAAGCTACGTGCTGATTCCCGCCGACCTCGAGCAGAGCAAGGTCCTCAACAGCCTCGTCTACGGCACCAATGTGATCGGCATCCACGGCGCATATGACCAGGTCAACCGCCTTTGTTCCGAGATTGCGGGCAAATACGGCTGGGGCTTCGTGAACGTGAACCTGCGGCCCTATTACGCCGAGGGATCGAAGACCATGGGCTTCGAGATTGTCGAGCAACTTGGCTGGCGCACGCCGAAACACACCGTTGTTCCAATGGCCAGCGGCTCGCTCCTCACCAAGATTTGTAAATCGTACCAGGAATCGATCAAGGTCGGCCTCATCGACGAGCAGTCCTTCACCATCCACGGTGCGCAGGCTGCCGGGTGTAATCCGATCACCGCCGCTTTCAAGGCCGGGACCGATCTCATCCGCCCCGTACCGAAGCCGAAAACGATCGCCAAGTCGCTCGCCATCGGCACGCCCGCCGACGGCTACTACGCGGTCAACGTCATGAAATCGACCGGCGGCTCCAGCGAGGACGCCTCCGATGAGGAAATCGTCGACGCGATCAAGCTCCTGGCCGAAACGGAGGGTATCTTCGCCGAGACCGCCGGCGGCGTGACGCTCGCCTGCGCGAAGAAGCTCATTGAAAATGGGAAAATCCCCAAGAACGAATCGATCGCCATCTGTATCACCGGGCACGGGCTCAAGACCGCGGAAGCCGTCGCGCCGCACCTCCCCGCGCCCCGCCTGATCAACCCCAGCCTGCGCGAATTCGAGGCGCTCATTGCGAATGACGCGGTGCATGCGGCTGCGGCGTAAAATCAATGCAAAAGCCGAGGAAAAGACTATATATTCCCGACGTTTATTTCGGGCTGCTGGTTCTTCCGATCATCGGTGTTATTGCCATAATATCCAATCTCCTGCTTCCCTGGATTCTTGATCTGATTCGTTTCTTCCATCGATAAATTTATGCCCATATCCGTCTCCATCCCCACCCCGCTCCGCCCGCTGACCGACAACCTCGACACCGTGGAAGTCGACGGCGCCACCGTCACCGAACTCCTCGCCGCGCTCGACAAGAAATATCCCGGCATTGGCGAGCGCCTCGTCGATCCCCAGGGCAACGTCCGCCGCTTCGTCAACGTCTACGTCAACGGCGAGGACATCCGCTTCCTCCAGGACAAGGAAACGCCCGTGAAGAACGGCGACGAAGTCAGCATCGTCCCTGCCATCGCCGGGGGTTGAACTTGCGAGCGAAAGGGATTTGCCCTAGATTCAAACCATGGCGGAACGCTCCATCACCTTTAATGTGACGGCCTGTCAGGAAACGGGCGGCTACGTTGCCCGTTGGGACGACAAGCCGGGCCATGGCGGAATCACCACTCAAGGTGAAACGCTGTCCGAGTTGGAAGAAATGATCACGGATGCCGTTGCTGGATATTTTGAATCCGACCGCCCGCAGACCGTGAAGCTTCATTTCATCGAAGATCCTGTCCTGGCCGTATAAATTCTACGGGGTACCGTGAAGTTGCCGCGCGATCTCAGTGGAACAGATGTCGTCAAGGCCTTGCGTCGTCTAGGGTATGAGTTCAGCCGTCAAGCCGGGTCGCACATCATCCTCAGGAAAGACTCACGCACGGTGGTGGTTCCGCAGCACAAGCCCGTCAAACCGGGAACCTTGAGAGGCATCATCGAGCAAGCTGGCCTGACCGTCGAAGAATTTAGGGACAATCTTTGACCTATCTTTAGAGTTGGCTCTGGCACACCTCTAGCTTCACCACCACGCCTATTTGAAACCAAACTCGACAGCCTAACCCAACCTGCAACACTCCTCCCATGATCGTCACCACCGCCCAACTCTTCAAGGTCGCCTACGGCAAGTTCGCCATCGGCGCGTACAACATCAACAACGCCGAGCAGGCCATGGGCCTTTTCAAGGGCGCCATCGCCGCCAAGGCCCCCTTCATTATCCAGATTTCCAAGGGCGCGCGCGCCTATACGGAAAAGCGCATGATCGAGGCCATCATCCGCACCGCCTCGGATATTTTCCCCGAGGCCATCTTCGCGGTGCATCTCGATCACGGTGACGAAAAGACCTGTTACGATTGCATCGACAGCGGCTTCTACAGCTCGGTCATGATCGACGCCTCCCACGATCCGTTCGAGGAAAACGTCGCCATCACCAAGCGCGTGGTCGAAAAGGCCCACGCCAAGGGCCTCAGCGTCGAGGCCGAACTCGGCATGCTCGGCGGCGTGGAAGAGGACATCAAGGTCGACGAAGGCAACGCCTGCCTGACCAATCCCGACGAGGCCGTCGAGTTCGTGAAGCAGACCGGTTGCGACTCACTCGCCGCCGCCATCGGCACCAGCCACGGCGCCTACAAGTTCAAGGGCCAGCAGTCGCTCCACTTCGAGGTGCTCGAGGCGATCAAGCAGAAGATACCCGGCTTCCCCATCGTCATGCACGGCAGCTCCAGCGTGCCCCAGGACGAGGTCAAGCGCATCAACGCGGCGGGCGGCACGCTCGATCCCGAGGCGCGTGGCGTGAACGAAAACGAATACCTTCCCGCCGCCAAACTCGGCGTGACCAAGGTCAACATCGACACCGACGGCCGTCTCGTCTGGACCCGCGTTCACCGCGAGTTCTTCCGCGACAACCCCGGCGCGTTCGATTTCCGCCCTCCGGGCAAGGTCTTCATCGAGGAATACGCGAAGTTCATCGCGCACACCTCCACGAAGCTCGGTTCCGCCGGACACCTCGAGGAAGTCCGCGAGTTTGTCTCGAAGTAATAGCGGCGATCGAAAAAGTGAAGGGGGTTGCGGATGAGTCAGGATACCTCGTCGGAGCAACCTCCTTTGCCGTCGAAACAGGGAAAGTCCTTTTTCCATCATGCAGCGACAGCCAGTGTTTGGCTGATTGCTCCTCCCTTTGTCATCCAGTTTTTAACCGCTACTATCTTCTATGATATGCAGCGTGACTTGGTCCACATTGTAATCAGATTGGCATCGGCCTTTTTGATCATGGGAAGCATGGGGTTCGGAGTGGTCTTGGGAGTTATTGCCCTCTGTGGAATTCCCAAATATGGCCAAAAGGGAATATTGGTGAAGGCCTTGTTTGGCATCTTGGTCCCGGTGCTGTTGATACTCGTTTCTCTCCCTGCCGCCATGAAAGCAGCGGCCATTGCCTCGAAGATAAAGGCTCAGCAAGAAGCACCCTAGCGAGCCGGAAACATGGTGGTAGCTAAGCAAGCTTGCTATACGCGACTTCCGGTCGATGCACGCCCTTGGGCCGGTACCCCAGCGCTTCAGAAACCCCCAGCAGGTCCGACGCCAGGAAAACGATGCTCAGCCACATCTCCGTCCCCTGTAGCCCCGGTTTCTTGTCGTGCTCCAGCTCAAAGCTGAAACCCTGGCCATCGACCCACTTGCTCAGTGCCCGCTTCAAGTGAAATTGCGCCAGCGTCTTGATCTCCTCAGACCGATGCGACGTCTGCTTCCGGCACAGCCAGAGCGGATGAAGAATATCGAGCACATGACAGGCGTCCCCGCGATTCTCCCCAAAGAAATCGGGATTCCGGCTATGCGCCAGGATCGTATCAATCGCCTCCACCGGAGCTGGCAGCGGTACCCCAAACTGCGCATAGGTGCCCCGCGTCAGGCGATAGAAACCGTTCACCGGTTGCCGCCATTTTTCCTTCGGTGAGGGACTGCCCCACAATCCGCTCAACGGATCGACATGCGTGTTCAACCAGCCCCAGAGCGGTTCCAGCCGCTTCTTGGAACCAAAATACTTCGCGTTGATGTAGAGCGCCGTGCCGAGGGCATCGATGTAATCCCCGCATCCCCACGCCGCTTCCTTCCAGTTGAGCCCGTCCAGCGCGCTCAACATCTCCTCCGTCGACATCGTCTCAATGGCCGTCACCGGATGCGGCACGTGGCTCCCCAGCACCTCCAGCGCATAACCGACGGCCAAGATGGGATAACGAAAAGTGTACGACCCAAAGTGGACCCGGTCCTTCGGATCGCGCGGGTTGGGAAACAGTCCGGTGGCGGGATCCTGAAAACCCTTCAGCCGCTCGATGAGAAGCTCCGTCTTCATCAGCGGCGGTTTCTCGCCGAACATTCCGGCGATCTCCGTCGCATCGCACCACGGACGCACATCGGGCGCATCGCCGGGCTGGTTCACATATTCTTTTCCGTCCGGAGTCACGCACCGTGTCAGCACATCGGGCCACTGGCTGCGCGCTTTGGCGCCGAACGCCTTCGCCTCGGCTTCGAGATTCGCTTTCCCCGGTTTGGCCACGGCGGTGCCGCGCCGGTCCTTCAGCAACCGGGCCGGGTTTCCGCCGACAATCGCATAATCCGGCACATCCTTGGTCACCACTGCTCCCGCCGCGAGGATCGCATGGGAGCCGATCGTCACGCCGTCCAGCACGACCACGTTGGCCCCGACCCAGACATCGTCGCCAATCGTGATGCCCTTAAAGGTCAACGGCTGTTGGTAGATCGGCTTGTCGGGATCCGTAAACACATGGTTCTGCCCCGCAATGGTCGCCAGCGAGGCGATCCGGACGCCGTCGCCCATGGTCACCTTGCCATGAAGGCTGACATACGGGTTCACCGTGCAATGGTTGCCCATGACAATGTCGCCGCGCACCAGTGTATCCGCCGCAATGTAACTATTGGCGCCGATTTTCAGCGATTCCGTATAGACCCGGGCCTCGGGTGAAATGAACGCTCCGGGATCGATCTCCGCGCCGCATTCGGCTTTGAGTTGCTCATGGCGGACTTTCTGGTCGGGATGCTTCTCATGGGAGTAGGGTTGACCTGTCCAAGGCAGGTAATCGACTTTACGGCTCATGATGAATCCCCATGATCGCAGATCGGGGCAATGCTGACGATTGTAAAAAGGCCGTAACAGTACCATGGCCGGGTTGACATCCGCCAGCCATGGCCAATCTTAGAAAGCCATGATCAAAGCCAAAGCCTACGCCGCCCAGTCTGCCACTTCCCCCCTGACCCCCTATTCCTTTGAACGCCGCGATCCCGGCCCGCTCGATGTCCAAATCGAGATCCTTTATTGCGGCATCTGCCACTCGGACATCCACATGGCCCGCAACGAATGGGGCATGTCGACCTATCCCTGCGTACCCGGACACGAGATCGTCGGTCGTGTCACCGCCGTCGGCAACCAGGTGAAGAAATTCAAGGAGGGCGATCTCGCCGGGGTCGGCTGCATGGTCGATTCCTGCCGCAAGTGCTCCAGTTGCCAGGCGGGCAACGAGCAATTCTGCCTGGAAGGTATGACGCTGACCTATTGCAGCCCCGACAAGAAGAGCGGCGGCTTCACCTGCGGCGGTTACTCCTCCTGCATCGTGGTCGACGAGGCCTTCACGCTGAAGATTTCCGACAAACTCGATCTCGCCGCCGCCGCGCCGTTGCTTTGCGCGGGCATCACGACCTACTCGCCGTTGCACCACTGGAAGGTCGGCAAGGGCCAGAAAGTCGGCGTCGTGGGCCTGGGCGGACTCGGCCACATGGGCGTCAAGTTCGCCAGCGCGATGGGAGCGGATGTGGTCCTCTTCACCACCTCGCCCGGCAAGACCCAGGACGCCCTCAAGCTCGGCGCCAAGGAAGTCGTCGTTTCCAGGAACGCCGACGAAATGAAGAAACACGCCGCCAGCTTCGATTTCATCCTTGATACCGTCGCGGCCGACCACGACCTCAACGCCTACCTCTCCCTGCTCAAGCTCGACGGCGTGATGACTCTCGTCGGCGCGCCGGAAAAGCCGCTCGCCATCTCCTCGTTCAACCTGATCCTGCCCCGCCGCATCCTCACTGGTTCAGCCATCGGCGGCATCAAGGAGACCCAGGAGATGCTCGATTTCTGCGCCGAGCACGGTATCGTCAGCGACATCGAAATGACCCCGATCCAGAAGGTCAACGAAGCCTACGAGCGCGTCATCAAGAGCGACGTGAAGTACCGCTTCGTCATCGACATGAAGTCGCTGGCGTAAGTGCTAGTCGATTTGAAAGAATGGAATTGTGTATCTTGCGTTATCAACAGCAGATGTGTGGGAGATAGGCGGGGATTTTACCGCTGCCGGATTATTTGAATCTTTGCCACACATTTGCGTGGCCGATGATGTCTTGATCGTGGGGTCGTATTGGGTCGCAAGAGAGATTCAACAGCGGTTGATTGCAATCGAGATTAAACTTTCTAAGAAAGAAAAAAAGCCGTTCTCTCATGCTTTTGAAGTTAATAAGAGCCAGTATCCAGAAGGGCGTTACTTCGCCATCCATCCTGAAAAAATCCAACTGCAGGAATTAGCGATTTTGTCGAAGATTCCCAAAGGCGGGATAGAGAAGGATCTGTTTTTTGATCACCTGCTTCTTTATCGCCAAGACAACCCCCTTCTTCCGCTCCTGTACTTTCACGATGCTTTCATGGGAGGGACTCTCTACCTATCGGGACACTATTCGGAGGATGTAATTTGCTCCTTTGCCAAAGAATTGATTGCGAGCTTTAAACGGGTGGACAATCCGGACTTGAGGATAGAAACGCCTAAGACGTAACCTCCTCAAAATCAACAAATAGTGTCTAATTTTAAGAAACACCACAATTAGTAGTGGTTTTTCTTGCCAGGGGGTACAAGGGCGGGTGTACAAAGGTGGCATGTACCTGAAGTCCCTTAATGTCGTCGGATTTAAGTCCTTTGCGGACCGCACCACGCTCGAATTTCACCCGGGAGTCACCGCCATCGTTGGACCCAACGGCTGTGGCAAAAGCAATGTTTTGGACAGTATCCGCTGGGTCCTCGGCGAGCAGTCGGCCAAGGCCCTGCGCGGCGGCGAAATGAAGGACGTCATCTTCTCCGGCACGGAAACGCGGCCCCCGCTCGGCATGGCCGAGGTGTCGCTGACCTTCGGCGATTGCGAGAAGGACCTCGGCACCGAATACAACGAGGTCACCATCACCCGCCGCGTCTTCCGCGACGGCGCCAGCGAGTACGAGCTCAACAAGACCCCCTGCCGTCTCCGCGACATCCACGGTCTCTTCATGGACACCGGCATCGGCCGTTCCGCCTACTCGATCATGGAACAGGGCAAGATCGATTCGATCCTCTCGTCCCGTCCGGAAGACCGCCGCGCCATTTTCGAGGAAGCCGCCGGCATCACCAAGTACAAGAGCCAGAAGAAAGAGGCCCTGCGCAAGCTCGAGAACACGGAAGCGAACCTGATCCGCCTCGCCGACATCATCCGCGAAGTGAAGCGCCAGATCGGTTCCCTGCAACGGCAGGCCGGCAAGGCGCGCCGCTACCAGGCGAGCCACGAGGAACTGGCGGGCCTGGAGACGCGTCTCGGCCGCCATCAGTTCGATACCTTTTCCACGACGATCAATGCGCTGCAGGAACAGGTCGACGGCACGCGCATCCGGCAGGAGACCCTGGATGCGGAAGTGGCCCAGCAGGAGGAAAAGGTGGCCTCGGCCCGGTCCGGATTGTCGGTCATTGAAAACGAGTTGCTGCGCCTGCGCGAAGAGCAGAACTCGATCAAGAACGCCCTCGACCGCGCCGCGCAGCGCTCCGCCACGAACCGCGCGCGCGTCGAGGAATTCACCGGCCTGCGCGACCAGGCCCGGCAGGAAATCGCCGGCACCGAGGAAAAGATCCGCGTCGGCGAGGAGCAACTGACGCACCTCAACGCGCAGGTCGAAAACTTCACGCAATTGCGGAGCGATACCCAGCGCCGCTTTGACGAACAGCAGGAAGCCCTGCAGATGCTCAACGCCAAGATCGGCATGGTCGAGGCGGAACGGGCCGACGCGGAGGAAAAGAAACTCGCACAGGAACGCCTGCACCAGAAGCAGGAGCAGGAACTCGCCGCGCTGGAATTGCAGCAGCGCGATTTCCAGGTGCGGATCGAAGCCTTGCAGGCCGAACAGACCTCCCTGGCCCTGCGCCGGGACGAGGCCATCGCCTCGGCGACGCGGCACGTGGCCTCGCTGGCGGAGGCGGAGACGCTTTTGACGCAACACCGTGAAACGCTCAAGGTCGCCCAGGAAGCGCGCCGCGAAGCGGAAGAGAAATTGCGCCAGGCGGAGCGCGCCCGCACCGAGATCGGCAAGTCCCACCAGCAAATCCAGGCGCGCCGCGATGCGCTGGCCCAGTTGGAAGACCAGCACGCCAGCGCCCCCCAGGCCACGCAGCGTCTCCTGCGCGAGCAGGCGGGCGAGCTCCAGGGCACGCTCTCCAGTCACATCTCGGTCCAGGCCGGCTACGAAGCTCCGCTGGCGCTCTTGCTCGGCGATGCCGTGAACGCGCTCGTCCTGCAGGACGATTCCGCGGCCCAGACCTGGCGCGACAAGCTCTCCGGCAAGGAACAATGTGCCTTCGCGCCGCTGCGCACCGCGCGTCCCACGCCGTTGCCTTCCAGCGTGGAAACCCACGCGACCAAATTCGTCACGGCCCAACCCATCGTCGGTGAACTGGTCGCAGCTCTTCTCGAAGATGCCCATGTGGTCGAGGATCTCGCGGCCGGCTGGAGACTGAAAGCGGCCCAGCCCCAAAGCACCATCGCCACGCGGAGCGGCGAATTGATCACCCGCAGCGGCCTGTTGCTCGTCGGCCAGGACGCCGGCGCCTCGCTCGCCGTGCTGACGCGCCAGACGGAATTGCGCAAGCTCGACGCCGAACTGATTGAATCGAATGCCAAGGTCGCCGACGGGCAGGGGGCCATGGACGCCGCCCGCATCGCCCTCGAAGAAAAGACCAACGCCCTCGAGCACGCCCGCACTGCGGTGCAGGAAGCCGAAATCTCCCTCGCCACCCAGCGGCAGGAAGAACGCGCGGCGCAAAATGCCTCGGCGCAAATCAACGGCCAGTGGGAAGAGGCGGCCCGCGAAATGTCCCGTTTGAACGCCCAGTCCCAAGTCGACCACGAGCGCCACGAGCGTCTGCGCGAAGCCATGAAGAGCGCGGCGGAAGGCCGTCGCGAAGCCGAGACGGTTATGGAAGGACTCAAGGTGCAACTGGCGGAGCTCGCCAAGCAGGACGAGGCCCAGACCTCCGCGCTGACCGAGTCCCGCATCGAACTCGCCACGCAAACGCAGCAATGCGAAGCGTGGCAGCAGCAGCGCGAACCGGTGGCGAACCGCCTCCAGGAATTGCGCGAACTCGCCGAGCTCCGCAATCGCGAGGCGATCGAGCACGAGCAACGCGTCGCCCAGGCCCACGAGGAAATCACTGGTGCCGAGATGGAAACCGCCGAGAAGACCGAGGCGCAAAGCCGGGTGGCGGTTGAACTCGAGCAGGCCCAGACGCAGCGTGCCTCCGAGCAGGCGCAGATCGACGAGCAGGAGACCGTCCTGCGCACCCTGCGCCGCGAGCACAACGAAATCCAGACCGCCCGTTCCGACAACGAAGTCAAACTCGCCGGGCAGAAGCTCTTCCTCGGCAACCTGCGCGAGCGTTTCCGCCGCGATTACCAGAAGGAACTCGAGGACCTCGCCCCGCTGGAGGAGGCGGATGCCGCCACCGATTGGCAGGCCCTGGCCGAGGAAGTCTCCACCAAGCGCGCCGCCCTCGACGCCATCGGGCCGGTCAACATGGAAGCCATCACCGAGTACGACGAGCTCGAGCAACGCTACACCTTCCTCACCGGCCAGGAGACCGACCTCCTCACCGCGAAGGACCAGATCATCAAGGCGATCCAGGAAATCAACCGCACCACGCAGAAGCTCTTCGCCGAGACCTTCGACCAGGTGAAGGTCAATTTCCAGGAAATGTTCACCGAGCTCTTCGGCGGCGGCAAGGCCTCGCTCTCGCTCATGGATGAAGCCGACCCGCTCGAGTGCGGCATCGACATCATCGCCAAGCCGCCCGGCAAGCAGACGCAGACCGTCAGCCTGCTCTCCGGCGGCGAACGCACGATGACCGCCGTCGCGCTCCTCTTCGCCATCTACATGGTGAAGCCCAGTCCGTTCTGCGTGCTGGACGAGCTCGACGCGCCGCTCGACGAGTCGAACATCAACCGCTTCATCAAGATCCTCACGCGGTTCCGGCAGCAGTCGCAGTTTGTCGTCATCACCCACAACAAGCGGACCATCAGCGTGGCGGACGTGCTCTACGGCGTGACGATGGAAGAGCGCGGCGTCTCCAAGTTCGTCTCGATGCGCCTGCAGAAGAGCGAGGCCCACACCCGCGGCGAAGTCGCCCGCGAGGATGGTGTCCCCTCCATCGCCGAATCGGTCAGCAATAACTGATAGTGGATATGGCCAGGTTTTCATGGCCGCGCTCGTGAGCGCGTGGCAGAAAAATATTGTTATTCGCGCGTATAATACTGTAATTTGAGCCTTGTGCTATTCACTGCGATAGATCTTTTTGCTGGCGCTGGAGGACTTTCTACTGGGCTGGAAATGGCCGGTTTTAAAATTGTTTTCGCCAACGAAGTCAACCCGGTTTACTCGATTACGCTAAAGAAGAACCACCAAGACACAGAAGTCTCGGTTGACGACATTCGTAACCTGGACCCCGCTCAAATACGGCGAAAGCTAGGATTTGGAAAGGGTGACCTCGATCTTTTGGCAGGCGGCCCTCCCTGCCAAGGGTTTAGTATTAACGCTCCAAAAAGAAGCGAAACGGATGCGCGAAATCATCTGTTCTTGGAATACCTGCGCTTTGTTAAAGAATTTCAACCCAAGGTGGTTCTAATCGAAAATGTGCCGGGAATTATTTCGTTCAACAATGGTGGAACAGTACGGGATATCCTCGAGAGCCTCGAAACTCTTGGTTACCATGCTACGGTTAAAATAGTTTACGCCCCTCACTACGGGATACCGCAGATGCGCTGGCGAACATTCTTTCTGGGAACAAACCTTTGTTTCGACCCGCTAGCCATGTTTCCGGCGGCGACGCATTCTGCAAAGGGGCGCTCAAATTTCACTACAAGGTTAGATGACGAATCCTTGCTTTTGGTGCCTGCTGGCCTTCATTTAGGTCCTCTTAGCCCTATGACCACAGTATGGGATGCCATTTCGGATCTGCCCAAAATCCTCAGTGGAGGCGGAAAAGAACCTGCGGAATATACGTCAGATCGACCGCATTCACTTTACCAAATGCAACTCCGAAACGGTGTCAAAACCGTTAAAAACCATGTTTGCGCGGGTCTTGGTCAAATAAACTTGGAACGTTTGAAGCACGTTCCACCTGGAGGCTCCTGGCGGGATATTCCTCATGCTTTGTTGCCAGCGGGGATGAAGAGAGCGCGACGCTCTGACCATACTCGCCGCTATGGGCGCCTTGATCCCGATGGAATTGCGAGCACTATTCTCACCAAATGCGATCCGCATTGGGGAACGTATTTTCATCCCAAACAAGACCGTGTTATCAGTGTGCGAGAAGCAGCCAGACTTCAATCTTTCCCGGATGGAATTTGTTTTTACGGCTCTTTAGCTGATCAATATCAGCAAGTGGGCAATGCCGTTCCGCCTGTGCTCGCAAAAACGATTGGCAAAAGTATCGTTGAATGTCTTGGTCAAGCGCGAGAAGGTTTGGCGACGGCTCGGCGCAAAGGCATCCGGCAGGTTGAATTCTTGCTTAAGAGTCAGGGTGGTACTGTTAGTTTCGAATGAAAAATCTGGTCAAATATTCTCGGTGGGTCATTTTAAGACATGGGAGTTACGGTCGAAGAATTGTTTGGGTACCCGGCGCTTGATTTTTCGGCTCAAGCCCAGAAAGTTAGGGATGCTGAGAAGTGCCCGTTTATTTCCGGCCCTTGTACCAAGTTATTCCGAGATGGAACTAGATCGGGTGTTTGTACCGTTCGGCAAGTGACCTCGGAGATTCCGACTGTCTGCTGTCCAAACCGCTTGTATGCGCAGGATTATTTAATCTTGCAGGAGCTTGCCACTGATACTTTTGGTGAAGGCATAAAACTCTTTGCGGGAAACCGGGCTGCTGCTTCAGCTTCTGAGGGCAATGCCGTTGCTGTTTTTGGAAAGCAGTGGGGAAAAGAGTTGCGTCTGCCTGGACGAAAAGGTGTGGGTCGTTACTTTGTCGATTGGATTTTAGCCAAGTTAGATCCATCCGGGAAAGTGACGGAATTCGTCGCCATGGAAGTCCAGACCATCGATACAACAGGGAGCTATCGATCGGAGCGGGATGAATTGATGGCTAAGATCGTTCCGACACACGTGAGCACAGCTGGCCTCAATTGGGAGAATGTTTCCAAGCGGATTTTGCCCCAGCTCATTTTTAAGGGACATGTCTTACAGCGAGAACCTCTCTGTAAAAAGGGCTTGTACTTTATTTGTCCGACCGCGGTTTATGAGAAAATAATGGCTCGTTTGGGAGGCAATCCGGATTCTATTCACCCACAACCTGGGGCGATTACTTTTCGTTGTTACGATTTGAAGCCGCCGTCGACTTTGGGAGTCATGCGACCTCTTTCCAAAGGCGGCGAATTTACTACGACCATCCAGCAAGTTGCCATGGCATTTGTTTCCCCGACGAATTTGCCTCCGACAGGTTCCTACGTAGAAGCGATCAAGGCTGCGCTGTAGAAAATTAAGCCGTTCACAACCTCCCGATGCTTGGTGGTTCTTACTTGTTTCCGGCATGGGCTATTTGGTACCCGTTGGCCCGATGTACTTGTTCGCGATGACGATGTTGTCGAAGAAGACGGTGTTCACCGGGTTTTTGGTCCAGCGATCGGTAACGTAGCTTTGGACGGTGAGGGCGTTGGCCTTGAGCGTGGGTGAGGTCCGCCACTTGATGCCGACCCAGTGGCCCTGCAGCACGCCGTCGATCCAAAAGGCCTGTTCCCCGTCGGGTTGGCCCGGGGTGTTGTGCTTGAGCATGAACTCAACGCAGATCCATTGATCGCGGTGAATCGTGGGAAAACGGGTTTCGGAAAACGAATTGCCCCAGTAGTGGCCGTCGGGATCGATGTGCATGTCCGGCCAGTAACTGTAAAAATTCCAGCGCCCCGGCGGCGGCAGGGTTCCGTTATCGCCCCACGGTTCGATGCTCGTGGAGAAACGATCGTCGCCCACGGGACGGATACCGGCCTTCCCGAAGCCGCTCCACTTATCGGATCCATGCAGCCCACGATTGGCGGTGAGACTGACAAAATGGTGGATGTAGTCGCAGGCCGGGTCGAACTTCGTATAGAACCGGATGAAGACGGTGTCGGAGGAAGAATCAAACCATCGGGTCAGCCCGCCACCCGTGTCCTTGTCCAGATGGGCCTCCACGCGCAGACAGCGATGGCCCAATCCTGGTGAAGCGGGATCCACATAGCTCAGGACATTTCCCGAGGGGTTCCGGACCTCCTCCCAGTGGCTCCCCAGAGCTCCCTCCTCAAAATTGTCGGCAAACAGGACGGACTCATTTTGGCCAATGCCCTCGTCACCCGCATAAGCGTCGGCCAGTCCCGGACCTTCCGGCAGGCCTTTCTGCGCGGCCTTGTTCTCAAACGGCTCCGCCTGGAGTGACGCAGCGTACGCCACCAGCGACAGGCAACCGCACAGGAGGAAGTGAAGTTTCATTTCATGAGAAAGGAGAGCGAGTACGCTTGGATGACAGTAAGCCCGAGGCGGGAAGGGAGGCAATCCTGCCTTCCAACGTCGCAATGGACTTTTTAACTCTTTTCCGATAATAATTTGAATGATGTGAATCCTTAGTGTGTCTAAAAAGCGTTGGAGATTTTTTGTAGATTTGGCCCGCCTTCCTCACTTACCATTGCCGGACTTGTCCACGACCCAAAAACCGCTGCCATGACCGCTTACAATTGCCTCCCCCTGATCGCGATTGCGCTGGTCATGATGATGGGATGGGGAAGCTTCGTCTACGCGGCAGACGACGGGTCCTCCGGCACGCTGGCTCCCGATGGCACGCCGGTGATCCACAAGTCGCTGCACAAGAAAAACGGTTCCTCTTCGGCCGCCGCCACGACGACAACAGCGAAAGTTTCCGCCACCACGACCTCCGCGCCAGCCAATCCCTCGTTGAGCCCGACGGTGGAGACGGGACTGCCGGTCGCGCGTCACTCGGATACGATCGTGGCTTCCGGCCTGGCGATCACCCCTGCGCCCTCCGGCCTGCAAAGCACGCTGCCGCGCGGGACGTCGCTCGCCAGCAGCATTCCGTTGGCGCCTCCCGGCTCGGTGACTTCCTCCACGGGACTCAGCGGCTATTCGACGCCGGACCGCCCGACGACCCGGACCGACGACATCGTCTTCACCAATTTTCCCTCGAAAACCAAGAACAGCTATCCGTGGAAGACGAACATCTTCACGACGATGTTTTACATCGGGGAGGGCGGTTCCAGCATCAGCCCCACCACCAACCATGCGAGTTCATGGGACCAGGAATGGGAGTCGAGCAACCGCGGCTCAGACAATCCCAACGACCGTAACGGTTATGCCTCGGGCAGCCATGCCTCCACGGTGAATCCCTTTTACATCGCGCTGCCTTTTAATGATCTCGTCTACCCGGACAAGGCGCGTCGCTGGCTGCCAGCCGGCTGGCATCGCCCGAACAAGGACGGCAAGCCGGTCTCGGCCTGCAAGGACCGTTGGGTGGAGATCAAGACAGAGGATGGGAGCGGTCACATTTGTTACGCGCAGTGGGAGGATGTGGGCCCCTTGCGTTACGATCATGCCGAGTACGTCTTTGGCAACGAGCGCCCCAACACTTACACCCGCGCGGGCCTCGACGTTTCACCGGCCGTGGCCCAGTATTTGGGGATCGATGGGACCAAGCGGTCCACGACTCGTTGGCGCTTTGTGGACGATGAAGATGTACCCCCGGGCGCGTGGCTCAAGTACGAGGAACAGGCCGTCATCTATAATGCCCTGCACAACCTGAAAAATACCCGTTCGCTTTCGACTCCGTCACCGCAGAAGACTTCCCAGCCGCTTGAGGATCCTACGATGCTCGACAGCAACAAGAAGAAGGTCGGCGCGGCCAAGGGCTAGCACGGGAGTTCGGTTTCCGGCGGGACTTCTTCCTGCCGTTCTCCAGCGGGATTTGCGCTGCTTACCGGTCGATATCGGTCCGATTTTCGCCGTTGAGTGCGCTGAGGAAGCGCGTCGTCTGGCGGCGCAGACCCTGGAAGAGCAGGCTCTTGCTCTTGGCGTAGCCGTAGCGGTCTTCCAGCAACCGGCAGCGTTGGTCCGAGGAAAGGATGATCATTTTGAGTTGCAACTCAAGCTTGAGGTGCTTGCGCGTCTGCGCGGAGCGGAGGCAATTATGGAGCTGATCGTTGAAAAGGTCTTCGGTCTGAAAGCACTTGCGCATGATTTCGAAGACCGATTTATTGATGTCGGCAGGCTCAACGTCCGGGATAAGCAGGTAGGGAGAAGGGCCATCTGTGCCGGGGGGGTGGGCAAAAACTGCCTCCCCTTCCTCGCTTTTGCCGGGTTCCTGACCGGCCTTGTAGCGGGTTAACGTCTGCAAAGTTTCCAGTTGCTTGTCCAGAAGTGTTACATCTTGATGAAGCTGTTCCCGACAGGAGGAAAAGAGCTCAATCGATTTATTGGAACCCAAAACACGAGGGTGTCCCTCGAGAGTTGCGTAGGTCTTGTAGAGTTCGGTAGCACTGAGAAGGAGGTCATTCAGCTCAGTCAATTCCTGCTGGGTCGGCAGGACGGGAATAGCGGTTGAATCAAACTTCATATGTCTCTCTAAACTATTCATTGCATGCGGCGTGCCAAAATAGCAACTAATTGTCATTCAGGGGTCTTTGCGCGCAGCGCCTTGTGAAGAACCGCGCATGCGGCTAGCCTCGTCCGAGCTTCACTTCATGCGCACATCTTTCTTCGGCTCGGTGGCAGTTGGCGTCATGGCCCTATGGGTGATTGCAAGTTGCAAAAGTGAGGCCGCTGATCCCGCCAAGGCGAACGCGCCTGTCCCCACTGCCGAGGCCAATGCGGCGATCCTCGCCAAGGCCCAGCAACAAGCCCGCGAGGCCGAGGCGAAGGGAAACATCCCGGCCTTGGTCCAGGCGCTGACGGATGAATCCGACGCACAGATGAGGGCCCATCAGTTCGACGAGGCTGAAAAATTGCGCCTTCGCGTCTTGCACTTGCAGGAGCAGCACACGGGCAGGCAGTCGTTGGCCGTCGCGGACGCTTTGTTGGGGCTGGGGTGGTTCTACAACAATCTGGGCCGCTATGAGGAGGCGCAGACGGAGCTCGACCGTTGCGTGGAGATCCGGCAGAAGCTGGTGGGGATGGAGTCGGCCCCCGTGGCGGAAGTGCTGAATGCGCTTGGCTCGCTGGAGGAGAACCGGAACAACTTGACGCTGGCCGAGGCATTTTATCAGCAGGCCATTGCCATTCGGGAAAAAGTGCTCGGCATGGCCAGCCCCGAAACGGCGACGACCTGGAACAACCTCGCCACGCTCTACTGGATCACGGGCGACTATGCCTCCGCGCAAAATCTTTTCACCAAGGCGCTGGCGGTGCGGGAAAAGACCTTTGGCCCGAAGAGCCTGGCGGTGGCGGCCACGGTGACGAATCTCGGATTGCTCGATAGCAGCCTGGGGGATTACGACGAGGCGGAGGATTATTTCAAGCGGGCGCTGGCGATTCGGGAGGCCAAGCTTCCTCCTGATCATCCCTTGATTACGAAGACGCTGAGCCAGCTTGGTCTGCTGTATGTCCGGGAAGGAAACGACACCCGCGCGGAGCCGCTGTTGGTGCGGGCGGTGCAGATGCAGGAAAAGACCTATCCCGCTGACGATCCCGACGTGGCCCGAAGCATGATGCAGTTGGGATTGCTCTACGACCGCCGGAAGCTTCACGACAAGGCGGAGCCGTTGTTGGAGAAGTCGCTGGCGATCCGGCAGCGGACGCTCGGCACGCAGCATCCCGAGTACGCGGCCAGCCTCGAGGCCCTCGCGCGTCATGAGCACCAGCAGGGACGGCTGCAGGCGGCGCTTCCGTTCTACGAGCAGGCATTGAAGATCGATCACGAGGCGCTTGGTGAAAATCATCCGGACACCCTCGAAATCGCGACCGATCTTGCCTATCTGAAGTTGGAGCTCGGCAAGCAGGACGATGCCATCAAGCTGGCGCAGGACGTGGCGGATGCGCAGCAAAAGGCGCTCAACGGTGTCTTCACTTTCACGGCGGAACGGCAGCGGATGGGCTTCGCGAAAACGATCGAGCCCTGCGATCTCCCGGCGGCGCTCAACGACGCCGACTTGCTGGCGCAGATGGTCCTGAGGACGAAGGGAGTCGTCCTCGATTCGCTGCTCGAGGACGAGGCGCTCGCCCGGGCCGCACGCGACCCGGATGTGCGGAGCCTGATGGAGAAGCAGCGGCTGCTCCTGACCCGGTTGACGCGTTCGCAGGACGAGCTGTCCGGCGCCAGTTTTTCCGTCTCACCCGAGGCGCTGGCCGAGCGCAAGCAGATGGAGAAGGACGAGCAGGAACTGGAGGCGAGTCTCGCGCAGAAGGGCGTCGGGAGCGGCAAGACGCGGCGGGCCCTGGCCACCGATGTCTCGGACGTGAAGGGCGCGCTGCCGAAGGACACGGCCCTGGTCGAATATGTGGCCTACAACCGGTATGCCGGACGATTGGGCTACGAGCCTGCGTACGGCGCGCTCGTTCTGACCCATGACGGACGTGCCCGCTGGATCGCGCTCGGTCCGGCGTCGGCCATCGACAGCCAGGTGAAGTGCTACCAGAAATACATGCGCAAGCGGGTACGGGAAACGGCATTGGCTGGTGTGCTGGCGGGACTTTATAAGTCCCTGGGCGCGCCGGTGACGGCGGTGTTGCCGGCGGGAATCCATCGGCTGATCATCAGTCCGGACGGCAGCCTCAATTTCATCTCGTTCGCGACCTTGCTCAATCCGGGAGATCGTTTTTTTGGCGAGGACTTCACGTTGAACTATGTCTCGAGCGGTCGCGACCTGGTCGAGCATTCCCATTCGTCGCGCAAGAGTGTCCAGGAGCACCGGCGGATGATTATTTTCGCCTCTCCCGATTACGGGCGGATGCCGAACGCGGCCGGAAAAGGAAAAACGGCGACGGACGATTTGCTCGTGGCGTTGCCGGGGACGGAAAAGGAAGCGGCCTTCCTGCTGGCCGAAGCGAAGGCCGGGGGCATGGGAGTGGTCCTTTACCGGGGCACAGAGGCATCCAAGGCGAACCTGGCCCGGCAGGACTCGCCCGATGTGCTGCATCTCGCAACGCACGGGCTCTATCTTTCCACGGATGATTTGCCGAATCTGCCTCCGGGCCTGGATGGTGCCAAGGTTCCCGCGGGACAGGCGATGGCGCGCAGCTTGTTGGCGTTGTCGGGTGCTTCGGTGACGCTGCAGGATTGGAAAAAGGGAGTCTTTCCTCCTCCGACGAATGACGGTCTCCTGACCGCGCAGGAGGTGGCCAACCTGAATCTCGAGCGCACCTGGCTGGTCGTGCTCTCGGCGTGCGATACGGGCAGCGGCGAAGCGCAAGCCGGGGAGGGCGTCTTCGGGTT
>Ga0207695_10002631_pt1 | contig 26270 bp, 21 predicted proteins | sample KBSC54metaG_FD_184354 | JGI IMG/M metagenome (GOLD analysis project Ga0207695, IMG submission 184354) | Corn rhizosphere microbial communities from Kellogg Biological Station, Michigan, USA - KBS C5-4 metaG (SPAdes) (version 2) | ecosystem: Host-associated > Plants > Roots > Rhizosphere > Soil...
AAAGTACGGCGCGTGCGCTGAAGCACTTACTGACGCTGCGGAATCTTTCGCAAAAGGGTAATTGGTTCCCACATTGATAGAAAAATTTGATCAAATCGCCAAAAAAGTTCCATGCTGAAAACGTCATCACAGCTGTGACATCAAAAATACAGCACGCAAGATTGTTACTTCCCCCTACGACCGATGGGTTGTGAGCGCGTTTCACACCGTGATTGAACTCGTCTCAAAGAGTTCTCGTGGTTGGTCGAAAAGATCCTTCCGTCCGTCGAGAACACATCCGGTCTCACCCGTCCGAGCGCAAGGCGCCGGGACAACTAGGGGGTTAAACTCAATGGCATATTCGAATATCGCATTACGTCGGCGCCATCTGCTTGCCGCAAGCGCAGCCGTCTCGGCTTTGCTCGCTGCTCAGCCGGCCCTGGCACAAAACAATACGACAACGCCCGAAACGGTCGTCGTCACCGGTTCGCGCATTCCCGTTCTCAATGCCACCAGCGCCAGCCCGATCTCGACCGCCAGCGCGTCGCAGATTCAATTGACCAGCGCCTTCAACGCCGAAGACGTGCTCTCCAAGTTGGTCGGCCCCGACACGACCGGCGGTATCAGCAACGCCTCCAACAATGGCGCCAACGGCCTTTCCGAAGTGGGTCTGCGCAATCTCGGCCCGACGCGCACCCTGGTTCTGATTGACGGTCAGCGGCTGGTGCCGATTTTCAGTTCTTCGATTTCCGTTCCGGATCTCAATTCGATTCCGATATCCATGATCGACCGGGTGGAAGTGCTGCGCGATGGCGCGTCCTCGATCTACGGCGCCGACGCCATCGGCGGCGTGATCAACTTCATCACCAAGAAGGATTTCGAGGGCCTGCAGTTCGACGCCAATTTCGGCGCCAGCGAGCATGGCGGCGGCGATCTCTACAGCGTCACCGGCACCATGGGTTTCAATTTCGACAAGGGCAACATCACCCTTTCTCTGTTGAACGAGCACCAAAGTCCCGTCGATATGAAGGACCGGGACTGGTCGATTGATCCCCATATCGGGCAAGGTTCGCTGGAAGGCGGTTCGACCTTCCGTAGTCAGTTGAACATCCTGCAGGACCTAGGATCACACACCGTCTGGAATGGCACCGAGACGACCTATAACGATCCGTCGCTCGGCGGGATTCCGTGCTTGACCTTTCTGCCGGCGCTGGGCCGCGTGAAGCTCAATGCGGGCTGCCCCTCGGTGGTGCCGAACGCCACCTTGACCAGCGGCATCGGCCGTACCCAGGCAGCCTGGAACGCCCATTACGATATCATGCCGGATGTGACCTTTGTCACCAGTGGTTTCTTCACCCGCCGCGATTCCGAGCAGCGCTTGCGTCCCGAGCCTCTGTTGGGCGATCAAATCGCTGCGGCCAATCCTATCACAGGCGGTATCGTCTATGGCGGCTTCTTCGTGCCGACCAGTTTTCCGGGCTATAGCGATCCAAACGGCACGGCTTCGCCGGTGCCGTGCCCCGATCCCACAGGCGCCCAGACCGGCCTCGGCCTGGCGCCTACCTGTATCGACGCCAACCTGACGCCCAACAATTTCGGGCCGCGCACCTATAAGCAGGTGTCGAACACCTATCGCGTCCGCGCCGGTTTCGAAGGTCATGTCTTCGGTGATTTCAACTGGGAAGCGGGCTATGTCCAGCAGCGTAACGACAGCCAGCTGCGGGTCCTCAACTCCGGTAACTTCTTTCATCTGGCCCAGGCCACGGCGCAGATTCCTTGCGTCGACGTTCCGGGCGGTTGCACGTTCAATCCGCTGTTCGGCTACAATACCCCCACCACGCCGATCAATTTCTTCAATGGCGTGAACACCCTGTCCTTGGATCAGGTCAAATATCTCACCACGACCCTGACCGAGACGCAGTACACCTACGAAAACTATATCTATGCCGACATCAACGGCCCGGTGTTCGATTTGCCGGCGGGTCCGTTGCAGGCTTCAGTGGGCTTCGAACGCCGCTTCGAACACGCGAACGATGCCCCCGATGCCTTGGTACAGGAAGGGTATGGCGCGGGTCCGTCGGCGCCGACCGACGGTGGCTATGGCGTCACCTCCTTCTATGGCGAAATGCGTATTCCGATCCTGAAGGATCTGCCCTTCGCGGAATTCGTGACCCTGACGCCCAGCGGCCGTTATGACCATTATTCCACCTTCGGCGATGCCTTGACGTGGAAAGTGGGCGGCGAATGGCAGGTGATTGACGATATCCGGGTGCGGGGCTCTTATGCCACCGGCGTGCGTGCACCTTCGACCGCGGAACTGTTCGGCGGCCACGCCGTCAGCTACATCTCGGTAGACGGCGATCCTTGCGATAGCCGCGCCGCTGGCTTTAACGGCAACAGCAACGCCGGCCTGGGCTCCTTGGCGCCCGGATCGGCCTGCGCTGTATCGTTGGGCGGGTTGGGCCTGACACCGGCCCAGATCGCCGCCTATCAGTCACCCGAGAACAATCTCTCGGCTGACCAGCGTGGCCTGATCGTCGGCGGCAATCCGCAGCTGAAGCCGGAATCGTCCCGCTCCTGGAACATGGGTTTGGTTCTGACCCCGACCTTCGCTCCCGGTCTGACGCTGAACGGCGACTATTACGAGATCAAGATCACCAACAGCATTCTGGACGGCGGCATCGCCAACAATGCCGGTCCCGATATCGTGGTGCTAGGCTGCTTTGTCGATCAGAACCCGGCCTATTGCAGCCAAATCACCCGTGGTCCCGGCGGCATCTTCCAGATCGGCAGCTTGAACACCAATCTCGGCGTCAACCAGGTCCGCGGCATGGATCTGGAGGCGACCTACAATACCGATGTGGCGGGATTGGATTTGCCGATCCCCGGCTCGTTCCTGATCGATCTGCAGGCCGAGCGGGAGTTCCTCAACACCACCCAGAACCCGGACTTCACGACCAACGAGTTCGTGGGCTTCTTCAACTATGGCAACGATTCGATTCAGCCGACCTGGCGGTCCAATGCCTCGATCGATTACCATCTGGAAGATCTGGGCCTGCATTACGGTTTGCGCTACATCAACGGGACGAAGAACCTGCAGGGTGGCGACAACACCTATGGCAACCGCCTTCCGGAAATCTTCTATAGCGACATCGCGGTGTCCTATGATCTGCCGGAAATCGGACCGAGCAAATCCACCCGCCTGGTCGTGGGTATCAACAATCTCTTCGACAAGAGCCCGCCGTTCCTGACCGGCGACAGCATCGGCAAGAGCAACACCATTGCCGGTCCTTATGATGTGACGGGCCGCTTCTTCTTCGCCCGCATTTCGACCAAGTTCTAAGAGAAATCGCGAACTGACGCAGGGCCGCCACGAAAGTGGCGGCCTTGTGCTTTTTAGGCCAAAAAATTTTTAGGACTTCGCACCGGCATAGGTGCGGGCTTGGGTGCCCAAGTGAATGACGCGGTCCTGTGCCAGAACGGCATCGGGAGCGATATCGGGAAGATTTTCCAGCCGCGCATAGACCGGCGCAAAATCGGCGTCCCGGGTCCGGTGCAGCAGATCGTCGAAACTGTCGATCACGAAATAGCTCTGCTGATAATCGTCGATGCGGTATTGCGTCCGCATCACCCGTTCCAGGTCGAAGCCGATCCGGTTGGGGGAGGGGCTCTCCAGCGCAAACACGGATTCACCGAAGCTCGACACAATGCCGGAACCGTAAAGCTTCAAGGCGCCGCTTTCGCGGATCAGCCCGAACTCCACCGTGTACCAGTAAAGCCGCGCCAATTTCTCCAGGGAATGGAAATTGAGCGCGCGTAGCCCGCCCAGGCCATAGGCCTGCATATAGTCCGCAAAGACCGGGTCGGCCAAAAGCGGTACATGCCCGAACACATCGTGAAAGACGTCCGGCTCCTGGAGGTAATCCAGCTGCTCCGGCTTGCGGATAAAACGTCCGGCAACGAAACGGCGGTTGGCAAGGTGATCGAAAAAGACTTCGTCCGGAACCAGCCCTGGCACCGCCACCACACGCCAGCCCGTCAGGCGATGCAGCCGCTCCGACAGGTCCGTAAAATCGGGAATGCCGGCGCGCGACAGGCTGAGGCTCTCCAGGCCGTTTAGAAACGCCGCGCTGGCGCGTCTTTGCAGCATGCCGATTTGACGGGCGAACAATTGATCCCAGACTCGATGCTCGCTTTGCGAATAGCTGGCCCAATCCTGTGGGATGGTCCAATCGTCCGCCGCGATGGGTGGCTTTGCCAGGGGGGCCGTCATGCGCTTGACTCCAGATAGTTGCATATGAAACTATATTACTCTCCGGGGCAAGAGATAAGGAAGCCGCAATGGAACTTTGGGAAAATCCAATCGGCACCGACGGGTTCGAATTCGTCGAATATACCGCCCCGGATACAGCCGCGTTACACCTGCTGTTCGAACGCATGGGGTTTCGCGCGGTAGCCCGTCACCGGTCCAAGGCAGTGACGCTCTATCGCCAAGGTGACACGAATTTCATCGTCAACGCCCACCCCGACAGCCACGGCGCCCGCTTCGCCCAGGCGCATGGCCCCAGCGCCTGCGCCATGGCGTTTCGAGTCAAAGATGCGGCGCAGGCTTACAAGGCGCTTCTCGCGCGGGGCGCCAAGCCTTTCGCCAATGCGGTGGGCCCCATGGAGCTCAACATTCCCGCCATCGAAGGCATCGGCGGCAGCGTGATTTATCTGGTGGACCGCTATGGCGATCACACGATCTATGACGTGGATTTTGTGCCCACCGATCCCGCCTTGGGGTTTGCGCATCCCGGCGCCGGGCTATCGCGGATCGATCATGTCACCCACAACGTTTTCCGGGGCAATATGGATCAATGGGCGGGCTTCTACGAGCGGCTCTTCAATTTCCGGGAGGTGCGCTATTTCGATATCGAAGGCAAGCTGACGGGCTTGAAGTCTCGTGCCATGACCAGTCCGGACGGCGCCATCCGTATCCCGATCAATGAATCCTCCGACGACAAATCGCAGATCGAGGAATATCTGCATGCCTATCACGGCGAGGGTATCCAGCACATCGCGCTTGCCAGCGACGACATCTACCGGTCGGTAGAACAGCTTCGCGAGACCGGTGTCGTCTTTCAGGACACGCCGGACACTTACTACGAAAGGCTGGACAATCGCATCAAAGGCCATTGCGAAGACGTGCCCAGGCTCAAGCGCGACCGCATTCTGATCGACGGCGCGCGCGACGAGGAAACCGGGTTGCTCCTGCAGATATTCACCCAAAACGCGATCGGGCCGATCTTCTTCGAACTCATTCAACGCAAGGGCAATGAAGGCTTCGGCGAAGGCAATTTCCGCGCCTTGTTCGAAAGCATCGAGGCGGATCAGATCCGCCGTGGCGTGCTGAAGGAAGCCAAGGCATGAGCCGCAACTGGATCGAATTTCCCCGCATCGAGGGCAAGGCCTCACGCCAGGCGCATGCGGATCTGCCCGAAGGCGCCTTTGAGCGGGAGATTGGCCGCGACGGATTCTTTGGTCCCGCGGCCCATCTTTATCATCGGCATGCGCCGACGGGCTGGACGTCGTTCGAGGGTGCGCTGCGTCCTCGGGCATTCGACGCCAAGGCGGCGGCGAAGGCGAGTTCGCCGCTGGAAGGTGCGGTGCTTCTGCAGAACGCCAACTGCCTGGTCTCCATCTGGTCGTGTCAGGCCGCGATGGATTATCTGGTGCGCGACGCCGACGGCGACCTGCTGCTCTTCGTCCATGAAGGCGCGGGCGAACTCTTTTGCGACTTCGGTCATCTTTCCTATCGCGACGGTGATTATATTCTTCTGCCGCGCGGCACCATGTGGCGTCTGGAGCCGGCGGGGCCTACCACGGCGCTTTCGATTGAGGCGCGCAACGGTGCGTTCAAACTTCCGGATCGCGGGCTCCTGGGCGACCATGCGCAATTCGATCCCGCGGCGCTGGACACACCCAAGCTGGATGACGCCTTCCGCGATCAAAAGGATGGCAATTGGTCGGTCAAGGTGAAGCGCCGCGACCGGATATCCACCATCGGCTATCCTTTCAACCCGTTGGACGCCGTGGGCTGGAAGGGCAATCTGGCGCCCGTGCGGCTCAACTGGCGCGATATAAGGCCCGTGATGAGCCACCGCTATCATCTACCGCCCAGCGTTCATTCCACCTTCGTGGCCGACCGTTTCGTGGTCTGCACCTTTGTACCCCGACCGATTGAAAGCGATCCTGGCGCGCTGAAAGTGCCCTTCTTCCATTCCAATGACGATTTCGACGAGATGATCTTCTATCATGCCGGGGATTTCTTCAGCCGCGACAATATTCGTCCCGGCATGGTGACCTTGCATCCCAGCGGCTTCACCCATGGACCGCATCCCAAGGCCTTCGCGGCCGGCGCCAAGGCCGCCAAAACCATGACCGATGAAGTGGCGGTGATGATCGATGCCCGCGATGCGCTGGACATGATGCCGGATGCGGACGCCCACGAAGACCGCAATTATGTGAACAGCTGGCAGACGAAATGAAGCTGGCATCGCTGAAGGGCGGCCGCGATGGGCGGCTGGCGCTTGTTTCCTCAGACCTGACGCGCGCCGTTTCGGCAGAGAATATCGCGCCAAATTTGCAGGCTGCGTTGGACGACTGGGACAGAACCGCACCACGTCTGGCCGAACTGGCGCGCGATCTGGATGCTGGAAAAGCTAGCGCCAGCTTTGCCTTCGATCAGGCCGCCTGCGCCAGCCCGTTGCCGCGCGCCTATCAATGGGCCGATGGTTCTGCCTATGTCACGCATGTGGAGCTGGTGCGCAAAGCGCGCGGCGCCGAGCTGCCGGCCAGGTTCTGGACCGATCCTTTGTTTTATCAAGGCGGCTCAGATGGATTTCTAGGGCCCCGCGATCCGATCCTGGCGGCGGACGAGGGTTGGGGCATCGATTTCGAAGGCGAAGTGGCGGTCATCACGGGCGATGTGCCCTATGGCTGCACGCCGGAACGAGCCACAGAACACATCCGGCTGGTGATGCTGGTGAACGATGTCTCGCTGCGAAATCTGATTCCGGGAGAGCTGGCCAAAGGCTTTGGCTTCTTTCAGTCCAAGCCCGCTAGCGCTTTTTCGCCGGTGGCCGTGACACCGGATGCGCTGGGTGAGGCCTGGCGGGACGGGCGCTTGCACCGCCGGCTGCATGTCTCGCTAAACGGGGACTCCTTTGGTACGCCGGACGCCGGCACGGACATGGTCTTCAATTTCCCGCAGCTGATCGCGCATGCCGCCCGGACCCGGTCCTTGGCCGCAGGCACTATCGTCGGCTCGGGCACCATTTCCAATCGCGACCGGTCGGCAGGCTCGGCTTGTATCGCCGAGCGCCGCATGCTGGAACAATTGGCAGGTGGCAAGCCGGAAACACCTTTCATGCGTTTCGGCGACAGGGTGCGGATCGAAATGCTGGATGATGGGGGATCGAGCATCTTCGGCGCGATCGAGCAAGATGTCCGCGCCGTCTGATCTTACGCTCTTTAGCTATTTCCGGTCTTCCGCGGCATTCCGGGTGCGCATTGCCCTCAATCTCAAGGGGCTTTCGGCCGATATGCGCTTTGTTCATCTCCTGAAGGATGGCGGGCAGCAGCATGGCAATGCCTATCGCGCGATCAATCCACAAGCGATCGTTCCTACCTTGGTTGTCGGAGAGCACAAGCTGGGCCAATCTCTGGCCATCATCGAATATCTGAATGAAACCGTGCCCGAACCGCCGCTGCTTCCGGCGGATCCCTGGGCGCGCGCCCGGGTGCGCCAGATGGCACTCCTGGTGGCTTGCGACATTCATCCTTTGAACAATCTTCGAGTTCTGCGGCAGTTGAAACAGATGGGCGTTGCGGACGACGCAAGGCTGGAGTGGCAGAGGCGCTGGATGAGCGAAGGCTTCAAAGCGCTAGAGGTGATGCTGGCCGAAGATCCGGCACGCGGCCAATTCTGTCACGGCGATCGGCCGAGCCTGGCCGACATCTGCCTTGTCCCTCAACTGACCAACGCGCGGCGGGTTTCGCTCGACCTCGATCCCTTTCCGATACTCTTGCGGATCGAGGAAGCGGCTTATCGGCTTCCCGCTTTCGTGGCGGCGCGGCCGGAGAACCAGCCCGATGCGGAATAAATCGGTTCTCAATCTGGATCAGTTCATTCCCTACCGACTCTCGGTTCTCACCAACCGCGTCTCCAGTGCCATCGCGCGGCATTATTCCGACCGCTTCAATCTCTCCATTCCCGAATGGCGGGTGATGGCGGTCCTGGGCCAGACGCCCAGCCTATCGGCCCGGCAGGTGGCAGAACGCACCGCCATGGACAAGGTGCAAGTCAGCCGCGCGGTCCAGTCCCTGTTGGCGGCCAAGAGGCTCAAGCGGGACACCCACAGCGAGGACGGGCGCGTCAGCCAATTGTCCCTGTCGCTACAAGGCCTCGCCATCTACAAAGAGCTGGTGCCGGTCGCGCTGGAACTGGAGCAGGAGTTCCTTTCGGTCCTGAGCCAAGAGGACCGCAAAAGGCTGGATCAGCTCCTGACCAAGCTCTCGACGGCGGTGTCGAAAAGCTGAAGGATGGGCCAGAAGCGCCCTTTCTTTTTAGCGCTTTGAAAACCATCTTGACCTAGCCTGCGGTGATCCGATCGCCAAGGAATGCGGGGACTGATGTACGCGAATTCATTGCCCGCTGCGCTCGCGATCAAAGATCTCAGAAAATCCTTCGCCCGGCCTGCGGTGGATGGGCTCGACCTTACGGTCAGGGCGGGCGAGTTCTACATGCTGCTGGGCCCCAATGGCGCGGGCAAGACCACCACCTTGCGCATGGTGAGCGGCTTGCTCAAACCCGATCAAGGCGCGATTCATATCTTCGGCATCGATGCGCTGGCCGATCCCATCGCTGCCAAGCAGATCACGGGCTGGCTCTCCGACGAGCCGATGATCTACGACAAGCTCACGCCGTTCGAATATCTGGAATTCGTGGCCGGGCTGTGGAGCGTCGATCCGGCGCTGGCCGAGGCCCGGGCGCGCGAGCTTCTGCGCTGGCTGGATCTGGAGAAACATGCGCGGGAGCGCTGCGAAGGCTTCTCGCGCGGCATGCGCCAGAAAGTGGCGCTAGCCGGCGCCCTGGTGCATGACCCCAAACTCATCATCCTGGACGAGCCTCTGACGGGCCTCGATGCCGCCATCGCCCGGCAGGTCAAGGACGTGCTGACGGAGAAGGTGCGCGCCGGCGCCACGGTCCTGATGACCACGCATATTCTGGAAATCGCGGAGCGGATGGCCGATCGCATCGGCGTGATTTCCGGCGGCCGCTTGATCGCGGAAGGCACGCTGGAGGAATTGCGGGAGCGGGTTGGCCGGCAAGGCGCGACATTGGAAGACATGTTTCTGTCGCTGGTCGGGCAAGGGCCATGAGCGTCAGCGCCGCCAGGTCCTTCTCCTGGTTCGCCCGCCATGAAGCGCGGCTGACCTGGCGTGACATCATGGCGATGATGACCGCGGGCCGGCGCGGCCGCGAACGGGCGGCCGCCATCTGGCTAACCGCTTTCGTGATCGGTCTGCATGTTGTGGCCTATGTGGTTCTACGAAATTACGCACCGGCAGGACTTGGACCCGATATCGACACCCTGGTCGGCGTCACCACGGCCATTCTTTTGTCCGGCTCCGCGATGCTGTCGCAGGCGATGGAGAATGTCACCCGCATTTTCTACACCAGATCCGATCTCGAGTTGATTCTGAGCGCGCCGGTCAAGACCGGCCGGGTCTTCGCGGTTCGGGTCGGCGCAATGGCGATTTCCGCGATCGTGATGTCGGCCGCGTTGATCGGCCCCTTCATCGATATACTGATCTGGCGCGAAGGCCCATCCTGGTTTGCCGCCTATGGCGTTCTGGTGGCGGTTTCGCTGGTCACCACGGCGCTGGCGGTCTTGTTGACGGTCAATCTTTTTCAAGTGATCGGGCCCCGCCGCACCCGGTTGGTGGCGCAGATCGCGGCCGCGATCATAGGTGGCCTGTTTGTGATCGGGCTGCAATCCGCCGCCATGTTTTCCAGCGGCACGCTTTCGCGGGCATTGTTTTTGAAGTCGCCTTGGGTCTTGAATCATGTGCCAGGTCCAGGGAGTCTGATATGGGCGCCCGCGCGGGCTGCGCTGGGGGACGGGCGCGATCTTCTTCTAACTTTGGGCCTGGGTGTTCTGGCGTTCCTGCTCATCACGGTGCGCACCACGCCGCATTTCGCATCCTATGTCACAGCGGCTTCCAGTGTTTCCCTCTCGCCACGGTATCAAACCGGCAGCGGCCACTTCACTCTGCGCAGCCCGCAAGCCAGTTTGCGGCGCAAGGAACGGATTTTGCTGATGCGCGATCCTTGGCTGATTTCGCAATCGCTGATGCAGCTTCTCTATCTGTCGCCGCCCGCCATTCTGCTCTGGCACAATTGGGGCCATGCCGGCACGGCGGTGATCCTGGTGCCGGTTCTGGTGATGGCGGCCGGCCAATTGGCGGGCGGCCTCGCCTGGTTGACCATCTCCGGCGAGGACGCCCCGGATCTGGTGGGCTCCGCGCCCGTCAGGCCGTCGCGCCTGCTGCGCGCCAAAGCGGAAGCGGTGCTGCAATGTGTCGCCGCCATTTTCTGCGTTTTCGTGGCGGCGCTGGCTTTCTCTTCGCTCTTCCAGGCAGCCGTTGCCGTGGTCGGAATTTTCGCAGCGTCGATGTCGTGTATCGCGATCCAGCTTTGGTTCCGGTCTCAAGCCAAGCGCAGCGATTTCCGCCGACGCCACACCTCTTCGCGCCTCGCCACCATTGCCGAAGCGTTGATTTCCATCACCTGGGCGGGAGCGGGCGGCGTGGCGGTCAACCAGGATTGGCTGTTCCTCGGTGTGGCGGGTTTCGCGCTTTTCTTGCTCTGGTGTGTCTGGCTTTTCAGTCCCGCCCGGGCCGCCCGCGCTTAGAGCGGTTCCAGGAAAAGTGTGTAGCGTTGGCAGGCTGTCGCTACCAACTCCGTTCGGAACCGCGCCAATCAAAGATTAGCGTTTTGCTTTCCTTTTGGGCCGCACCAGGGCTTTTGCCTTAGCGGGTTTCTCCGTCTCCACATCGGCCGCATCCTTGTCGGTGCGCAGGCCCTTGAAAGCCGCTTGGCGTACATTGCCATCGCCGGTCCAGCCCGCGAATTCGATTTCCGCCACCAGATCGGGCTTAAGCCATGTCACGCCAGGCTCCTGACGGGGCGCATTCTTGCCGGCGAAAGGAGAAGTCTTGGCAGCCTTGGCTTTCAGCCGCGGCAGAAGCTGCTTCAGCTTGGGAGCAGAATAGCCGGTGCCCACGCGGCCCACATATATAAGGCGGCCGCCGCGATGGACGCCCACCAGAAGCGAGCGGAATTTACCCGCCGTGGTAGACCAGCCCCCGATCACCACTTCGTGCCCATTGCGGCATTTGGACTTGACCCAATCATCGCCTCGCCCCGAGGCATAAGGGGAGTCGGCACGCTTGGAAACGATGCCTTCGAGATGCATCTTGCAGGCCGATTCCAGCACCTTCTTGCCGCCGCCGGCGATGTGCTCGACATAGCGCAAATGCGAATTGCGCGTGGTCAGGAATTTCTCCAGCCGGTGTTTGCGGCTGAGAAGCGGCAATGGCCTGAGATCTTCTTTTCCCTCGAACAGGAAATCGAAGGCAAAGAAAATCAAATTTTCCGTCTTGCCGTCGGACAGGGCGGCCTGGAGCGCGGCAAAATCCGGATTGCCTTCGTGATCAAGGGCGCAAATTTCTCCATCGACGATACAGTCGGGCAATTTGGCCCCGGCTTTGGCGATGCTGGAAAATTTATCGGTCCAATCCAATCCCTTGCGGGTTAAAAGCCGGGCCTTGCCGTCCGCGATCCGCAACTGCAGCCGGTAACCGTCAAATTTGACTTCATGCACCCAATTGTTTCCCGAAGGCGGTTCATCGACCAGCCGGGTCAATTGAGGCTCCACGAATTTTGGCAGGGCGCGGACGGTTTTAACCGGTTCGGGGTCGGGCTCTTCGTGCTTTGCGCTCTCCTTGGCGCCTTGGGCGTCCTTGGATTGCCACACCGCATCGGCACCGAAGGTTTTTCCCCGCATGAAAGGTTTCGGTCTTTTGCCGGAGCCTTTTTCGATTGCCGCCATGGCGCGCCCCGACGCCACGGAATGATCCTTCTCCAGCACGGCTTCGCCATGACCTTCGCGGGCATATTGGTCGCGATGCTTGATTAGGAGCCAGTTGGTGCGCTTGCTGTTGAATTTGTCGTGCCGCATCCGGACCAGCACCCAGCTGCCATGGAGTTTCTCGCCGTCCAGCGTGAATTTGAGATCGCCCTTGGCCAGCATGCGCTCGGCGTCGCCTTCGGGCTCCCAGAAGCCGCGGTCCCACAGCATCACCGTGCCGCCACCATATTGGCCCTTGGGGATGGTGCCTTCGAAATCGCCATAGTCGAGAGGATGGTCCTCTACCTCTACCGCCAGCCGCTTGTCCGCCGGGTCGAGGGATGGACCTCGCGTCACCGCCCAGGAGCGGAAGGTGCCGTTCCATTCCAGCCGGAAATCATAATGTAGTCGCGTGGCCGCATGTTTCTGGATCACGTAACGCAGGCGTGCCGAGGATTTGACCCCGCTCTGCTTGCCACTGGGTTCGGCGGTGGCCGTGAAATCCCGCTTGGCGCGATATTTGGCCAGGGCCTTTTGCGCGGTGCTTTTGCTGGCTTTCTTCTTCTTTCTGGCGGTCATGACGATCCTTCCCCCGGAAACATAGCTCTTCCGCCGCGTTTCCGTTCCGGGGGATGGAGAAAAACGCAATGGCCGCAAAAAAGAAATCTAAAACTAAGCGCTCCCGCGCCAAGACGCATCGGGCCGCCGCCAAGCATGGACACCACAAGCCCGCCAATTCCAATGAGCCCGAGCTTTCCGGGCGGCCGGTCTGGCAGGGCCAGTTGCGCCTGTCGCTGGTCGCCTGCCCGGTAGCACTTTTCGGCGCCACCACCCGGGCGGCGGACATTTCCTTTCATCTCCTCAATCCCGACACCAACAACCGTATTCGCATGGTGCCGACCGATCCCGACACTGGCCCGGTGGAGCGCGCCCATCTGGTGAAAGGCTACGAGACCTCCAAGAACAAATATGTCGTCCTCAGCAACGAAGAACTGAATGCCGTGCGATTGGAGACCACCCGCACCATCGAGATCGAGCGCTTCGTGGACGAGACGGAGATCGACCGGCTTTACTGGAACGACCCTTATTATCTGGTACCGAACGACGATAGCGGCGTGGAAGCTTATACCGTAATTCGCGAGGCCTTGTCCGAGGCCGGGCGTATCGCGATTGGCCGCGTGGTGATGCACACGCGTGAGCGGCTGGTGGCGCTGGAGCCTCGCGATCGCGGCATCGTGGTCTATACCTTGCGCATGGGCGATGAAGTGATTTCTCCCAAACAAGCCTTTGCCGATATTCCCGCCGCCCGGCCCGATAAGGAAATGATCGAGATCGCGCGCAAGATCATCGAGCAGCGGGAAGGCGCGTTTGAGCCTTCGAAATTCGAAGACCGCTATGAAAATGCGCTGCGCGACCTGATCCGCCGCAAGCAAAAGGGCGAAAAGCTGGTCACCGCTGAACCCGTGGAAGAGGACAATGTGATCGACCTGATGGCGGCCTTGAAGAAGAGCCTGAAGCAGAAAGGCGGGCGGCGGTAAGAAGCCAGAAATTTGTAACTATTTGATATGGTTACGGTATTTTAGACTTCAAAGAAATAGGGATGATGTGCGGATGCGCACCGCACCCAATTCGGCTATTGGGTACCGATGGTTCGCAAGCTGTGGGACATTTCCCAGCCTCTCCGTCCCGCGCTGCCGGTCTGGCCGGGCGATACGCGCTTCGCCAGCCGTCCGCGCTGGAGCCATGGCGGCGGCAGCCCGGTCGCGGTCGCGACGATTGAGCTATCCACCCATTCGGGCGCCCATGCCGATGCGCCGCTGCATTATGACCCGGCCGGTCCCGCCATCGATGCCGTGGCGCTGGAGCCTTATCTCGGTCCCTGCCGGGTGGTGGACGCGCGGGGTGCGGGCGAGGCTATAACCGAAACGCTGGTGGAAGCGCGCTGGAGCCCGGGCGTGGCGCGCATGTTGTTTCGCACTTTCGAGCAATTTCCGCACGCCGCCTGGCCATCGCAATTTACCGTGTTCAGCCAAGGCGCCATCCGTTGGATGAACGCGCATGGGGTAATGCTGGTCGGCATCGACTCGCCTTCACTCGATCCGGAGACCTCGAAGACCATGGAAGCGCATCTTGCGCTGCCGCAGGACATGCGAGTTCTGGAAGGACTGGTGCTGGATCATGTGCCGCCAGGGGACTATGAATTGATCGCGTTGCCGCTTCCTCTGACCGGCTTGGACGCATCACCCGTCCGCGCCGTGCTCAGGGAATTGTGAGCAAAGGGGGAAACATGTCGACGGGAAATATGGTCCAGCCAACCGGTGCTCCCGGAGCGGAGACGGCGCTCCCGGTTGGGCGGCGCGGCCTGGCCGAACGGCATCTGCAATTCATCGCCATCGGCGGCGCCATCGGCTCGGGCCTGTTCCTGGGCTCAGCCGCCGGCATCCGCAATGCCGGGCCGGCACTGATTGTCGCCTATGCCATTGGCGGCCTGATGGTGTTTTTCATTGTGCGCGCGCTGGGCGAAATGGCGCTGGCACACCGCCGCATCACCACCATCGACGCTTTGGCGGAAGATTATGTTCATCCGGCCTTCGGCTATCTGGTGGGCTGGAATTACTGGATGAGCTGGGTGCTGGTCGGCATGGTCGACATCACGGCGATGGCAATCTTCGTCAAATTCTGGTTCCCCGATCTGCCGCAATGGATTCCGGCGCTCACCACGCTGGCTATCCTCTACAGCATCAATATGTGCGGTGTGCGCCAGTTCGGCGAACTGGAATTCTGGCTGGCGCTGGTCAAGGTCGTCACCATTCTCGGCATGATCCTGTCGGGTATTTTCCTTCTCACCACCGGCACCGGATTGTCGTCCGTGCACGCGTCGCTCTCCAATATTTGGAGCGATGGCGGATTTTTTCCCACCGGGCTGGCGGGGTTCCTGGCTGCGCTGCCGGTCGCCTTCTTCGCGTTCGGCGGCAGCGAGCTGGTTGGCCTTGCCGCCGGCGATGCGGAAGATCCCGACCGCTCGCTGCCGGGCGCCATCAATGGCGTCATCCTGCGCATCCTGATTTTCTATATCGGCTCCTTGACCGTGATCATGGCGCTGATCCCATGGCGCCAGATCGTGCCCACCGTCAGTCCCTTTGTGCTGGTGTTCACGCGCATCGGCCTGCCCTCGACGGCCGCCATCATCAATCTGGTGTTGATTACCGCCGTCATGTCGTCATGCAACAGCGGCCTTTATGCCGCCGCCCGCACCTTGCGCTCGCTGGCAATCAAGCGTCATGCGCCAGCCTTTTGCGCCCGATCCGATAGCCGCGGCGTGCCGGTGAGTGCGATGACGATTTCCGCGGCCATCATGCTGGCCGGCGTGATCCTCAATTACTTCGTGCCGGCAAAGGTTCTGGAATACATCATCTCGACCTCGGCGGTGCTCTTGATGGGCACCTGGGTCGGTATCGTCGTCACCCATCTTTTCTACCGGCAGCGCTCGCCCGGGCAGGTGGTTCGCAAATTCCCCATGCCGCTTTATCCTGCCGCCAGCTGGATCGTGCTTGCCTTCATTGCCGGCGTGGCGCTGATTATGGCCACCACCTTGGGCATGTTCCTGCCCATCGCTTTCACCTTCGGCTTCTACGCCGTGATCATGATCGTCTATTTCGGCTTGATTATACCGGCCAAGCGTGCCGGCGCGGCGCAATGACCAAGGCGGTTCCCGATTTCGTCCAGGCGCGGGATCATGCCGATCCCTTGCGATCTTTTCGCCAGCGCTTCGCGTTGCCGCCGGATGTGATCTATCTGGACGGCAATTCCCTGGGTGCGCTTCCGGCGGAGACCATGCCGCGACTGGAAAAAGCGGTGCGCGAGGAATGGGGCACCGGTCTGATCCGAAGCTGGAACAGCCATGATTGGGTGGGCGCGCCGCGCCGTATCGGCGACAAGATCGCGTCCTTGATCGGCGCCAGCAAAGGCGAGGTGGTGGTCGCCGACTCCACCTCGGTCAATATTTTCAAGCTGGTGATCGCGGCCTTGGGCGCGCGCCCCGGCCGCAATATCATCCTGACCGAAGCCGGCAATTTTCCCACCGACCTCTACGTCGCCCAGGGCATCGCCGGGCTTTTGTCCAACATCACGGTGCGGGCCGTGGCGGCGGACGAGATAGAAGCGGCACTGACCGACGAGGTTGCCGTTCTGCTGCTCACGCATGTCCATTACAAGACCGGCCGCAAATATGACATGGCGGAGATCACGCGGCGTGCCCATGCCTGTGGCGCGTTGACGATCTGGGATCTCAGCCACAGCGCCGGCGCGGTGAATGTGGACCTTCGCGCCGCTGCCGCCGATATGGCGGTCGGCTGCGGCTACAAATATCTCAATGGCGGCCCCGGTGCGCCCGCCTTCCTCTATGTTGCGGAGCGGCTGCAGGCGATCCTGCGCTCTCCCATCACCGGGTGGTTCGGCCATGCCGCGCCGTTCGATTTTGACGACGGCTTCTGCCCCGCCGGCGACATCAGCCGCTTTCTGAGCGGCACGCCGCCGGTCCTGGGCCTGATGGCGCTGGAGACCGGCATCGACTTGATGCTGGAGGCGCCACGCGAACTGCTGTTCCAGAAATCGCAGGCGCTGTGTTCTCTATTCATCGAATTGATCGACTCCATGTGCGCCGGGCAGGAGTTAGAGCTGGTGACGACGCGGGAAGCCTCGGGGCGCGGCAGCCATGTCTCGCTCCGGCATCGGCATGGCTATCCCATCGTGCAAGCTTTGATTGCGCGCGGCATTATCGGGGATTTCCGCGCCCCCGATATTCTGCGCTTCGGCATTGCGCCGCTTTATCTGCGGTTTGCGGATATCTGGCTGGCGGCGGATGCCATGCGCGAGGTGCTCCAGACTCGCGCCTGGGATCAACCCGCGTTCCGTGCCCGCGCCGCAGTCACCTGAGAGGAAGCATGTTCGAAGCGCACGCTATCGCGGCCGGCGATCCGGAAGAGTTCTACGAAGAATTGGCGCGGCAGCTTTCGGGATTGCTGGCGGGCGAGCGCGACGTCATCGCCAATGCCGCCAACACCGCGGCCTTGATCTTCAACACCATGCCGGATCTCAATTGGGCGGGCTTCTATTTCCTGCGCGGCGAGGAATTGGTGCTAGGGCCGTTTCAGGGCAAACCGGCCTGCGTGCGCATTCCGGTGGGCCGCGGTGTTTGCGGCGCGGCCGTGGCGCGGCGCGAACCCTTGCTGGTGGAGGATGTGAATGCTTTCCCCGATCACATCGCTTGCGATTCCGCCTCCCGTTCGGAACTGGTGGTGCCGCTTATCCGTGATGGCCAGGTGTTGGGAGTCCTGGACCTTGACAGCCCCCAGCCCGGCCGCTTCACCGCCGCCGATCAAGCGGGGATGGAGCGGATTGCGGCGCTGTTCTTGTCTGCTAGCGCCACGCCCTAATCTATAAGCGACGGCGCTCCGTTGCTGCACTGCGCAACGGGCCTTCGCGATCTTGCATTCAGCCGCCAGATTTAAGACCGTTCGGAATCGGGGAGGGCGTGCATGTCTTTGCAAGATCGCTGTCGGGTCATTGGTGCCGTCCTGCTGGCTGGCTTATTAGCGGGGCCAGCTTTTGCCGCAGACCGCCAATTCGCAGGCGAGCTCGACCCTTTTCCGCACGAGATGTCCACCCGCGACAATGTCGTGGGTACGGGCACGATCACCGCCGTGCTTGCAGGCGACCGCCTGACCATCCGGGGAGATTTCGCGGGCCTGTCGTCGGCAGCCACCGGTGCCTATTTGCGGATGGGTCTGGCGATGGGTGTGCCGGGACAAAAGATCGGCGACCTCACGATCACCAAGGCCAATAACGGGCAGATTTCCGGAACCATCACCCTCAGCGCCGCGGCCATCGCCGCCCTTGAACGCAACGCTCTTTATATCGAACTCGACAGCGCCAAAGCCCCGGACGGCAATTCCTGGGCCTGGCTGCAAGCGCCAAAGGCGGACATATCATGAGCCGGAGCGGATCTCTTTTGTCGAAGCGCGGAAAATATCTGACAGCAGCCGCCGCGAGTCTGGCGCTGGCGAGTACTTTGTCATTTGCACAACAGGCGGGACCGTTTACGGCGGGGCAGGCTGCAGCAGGCGAGCGCGCGTATCTGGAAAGCTGCGCCGGCTGTCACGGCAATACGCTGGCCGGCGCCAATGACTCGCCGGCGCTGGCGGGGCCGGGCTTCATGCAGAGTTGGGGCGGCCGTTCCACCAAAGCGCTCTATCAATTCATTTCGGTGAGCATGCCGGCCGGAAATCCCGGCAGTCTGAGCCCCGCCACCTATGCCGACATTCTCGCTTTTCTGTTGCGTGCCAATGGCGCGCAGGCGGGAAGCACCGCCTTGAACGGCAACACCGATGTCCGTGTCAGCGCAGCCGCCAATGGTCAGGTGCCGGCGGACATTCAAAAAGGCTTGGCCCCGCCCGCCCAACGTGCGGCGACGCCTGCGCCTGCTAGCCGTCATGGCCTGACCGTGGCGGGTACGATCAAGGCCTATGCGCCAGTCACGGACGAGATGCTCACCCATCCGCCGGACGGCGACTGGCTGATGTATCGCCGCAATTATCAAGGCTGGAGCTACAGCCCGCTGACGGAGATCGGCGCCGCCAACGTGTCCGGACTGCAGCTCAAATGGACTTGGGCGATGAACGAGGGCGGCGCCGTCGAAGTGACGCCCATCGTCCATGATGGCGTGATCTTTCTCTCCAACACATCGAACACGGTGCAGGCGCTGAATGCCAAGACCGGTGAATTGATCTGGGAGAACCGGATCGGACCGGACGCCACCGTGGCTTACTTCGCCACCCGCAGCCTCGCGCTCTATCACGACAAAGTTTATGTCGCGACCACCGATGCCCATCTTCTTGCGCTTGACGCCAAGACCGGCAAGACGGTTTGGAACGTCGAAATCGCGCCGCCGCCGAAAAGCGAAACCGGCGGCGTTATGGTCATCCGCGGCAAGGTGATTGTGGGGATGATGAATTGTGACAATTATTCCACCATCAATTGCCATATCAGCGCCTATGACGCGGAGACCGGCGAGCAGGATTGGACCTTCTACACCACCGCGAAGACGGGCACACCGGGCGGTGACACCTGGAACAATCTTCCCGATACGGAGCGCGCCGGCACCGACATCTGGATCGCCGGTACCTACGATCCGGAATTAAACACGACCTATTGGGGGGTGGCACAGTCCAAGCCCTGGATGCGGGCCAGCCGCCGCACCGCCGCGGCGTCGACGCTCTACGCCAATTCGACCCTGGCGCTCGATCCCGATACTGGAAAACTGAAATGGTATTTCCAGCACATCCCCGGCGAGTCGCTGGATCTCGACGAGGCCTTCGAGCGGGTGCTGATCGATCATGGCGATCAGAAAACCCTGATGACTATCGGCAAGGATGGCATCCTGTGGAAGCTGGATCGTACGAGCGGCAAGTTTCTGGCGGCGAAAGAGACGCTGTTCCAGAATGTCTACAGCAAGATCGATCCCAAAACGGGTCATCTCACCTATCGCCAGGACATTCTGGATCAGAAGACCGGCGAATGGCTCGGTTCCTGTCCCGGCCCCGAAGGCGGTCATGATTGGCAGGCAACGAGTTATAACCAGCCGACCGATCTTCTCATCATCCCACTCAGCCAAAGCTGCGTGCTGATGAACGGCCATGATGTGGAAACCAAACTCGGTGGCGGCGGCACCGCGGCGTCGCAGCTGTTCTATTTCATGCCGGGCACGCACCGGAACATGGGAAAGTTGGTCGCTTACAACACCAAGGATATGACAGAGGCCTGGTCATTCCAGCAGCGCTCGCCCTTCCTGACCGCGGTGTTGTCGACCGCCGGCGGCGTCGCCTTCGTGGGCGATTTCGATCGCGTGTTCAAAGCCGTGGATGTGAAGACGGGGAAAATCCTCTGGCAGACGCGGCTGGGCAATACTGTGCAGGGTTATCCGGTGTCCTTCAGCTTGGACGGCAAGCAATATGTCGCCGTCACCACAGGCCTTGGCGGCGGCAGCCCCGAACAGAAGCCCACCACGCTTCTGACCGAGGTCCACCGTTCCACCACGGGACAACAGCTTTACGTTTTCGCGTTGCCGGACAGGAACTGAGCTTCGTCAGTGGCCCGCCCAAGGGCCGACCTCGGGCTTGCCTTGCGTGTCGGCGAGATCGCCCAGTTCGTCCTTGGCGCCTTTGGCGATGGCCGCCAATTCGGTCCCGCCTTGGAAGCAGGTGAAATCGGGGCGGTCGCGCCAAGCCAAGGGGCCGCACAACCGGATGCCTGCCTTGACCGCCGCGTCATGCACGATGTTGATCTCGCGCTCATAATCGGGATCGTTCTGCTTGGTGCCGGCGAAATTGCCCAAATCGGCGCTGGCCGCGAAGATGGCGGTGACGCCAGGGATCTTGGCGATGCGGTCCGCGTCTTTAAGACCGTCCAGAGTCTCGATCATCAGAATGAGCACCAGATTGTCGTTGATGGTCTGGCGATATCCGCCCGGCACATTGGCGTAGAGGCTGAAAGCCTGGCCGCCGCCCAGGCTGCGTTTGCCCAGCGGCGGGAAATAGGCCCAGTCGCGGGCCTTGATCGCTTCCTCATAGGAGCGGACCGTGGGTACTACCAACACCAGCGCGCCCGCATCCATGGCGTGCTGTTCTTCCCGCTCATCGGTATAGGCCACGCGCACGCCGGGCACTGCGCCGGCGGTCGGGCAGCGGGCCCACATGCGCTCCACATCTTTCCAGTCGCGGGCCGAATGCTGCTGCTCGGTCCAGATGAAGTCGTAGCCAGCCGTGGCCATGGCGCAGTAGGTCTCCGGGTCGGTGGCGCTGAACAAGGTGCCGCCGACCACTTTTTTCCCCTGCATCATTTTGAGCTTGATCGGGTTCCAAATCTTGGTGCCGGGCGGCGCGTCCCAGGCATGGCCATATTTCCATTTGTCCATGTCGAACTTGCCTTGGTTCGTCGCACCGGCCGGCGCGCGATCGATGGCATGGCTGTCCTCGCCCGCTTTGGCCGCCAGCGGGAATTGTCCGGCCTTGACGATTTCGTCTTCCGTCGCCTGGCCGAACGCCAATGCGCTTACGCCCGCCGCCAATGCAACCGAAACCAATCCCGCTGTGATGACCCGCTTCATGCCCATCTTCATGGAAGAATTCCCCGCGCCGAATTTCAGCGCCCATCAGGTCTCGCGCGCGGGCGCTTGTCAAAGGCGATCCTTTCTTGCTGCACTGCAATGATTTGATCGGCCACCGCTTTCTTGCGCGCTTTCCGAGGCGAGCATAGGATCGTGAAATACAGGCAAGAATCATTGGGGGAATGGCGATGCCGCGGGGGAGTGGGCCTAGCCGCCGGTACTTTTTGGCGTCCGCGTCGGCGCTTCCGATTCTGGCCTATGCGGGCGAGACCGCTGCGCGTGCCATCTCCGGCGCATTGCCTTGGCACCCCTTCGCGGGTGAACCGCCCAAGCCCGTCAACCCGGCGGGCTGGTACTTTTTCACGCCGGAGGAAGTGGTCACGGTCGAAGCCATCGTCGATCGGCTGATCCCGCCGGATCAGCTTTCCGTCGGTGGCAAGGAAGCGGGCTGCGTCGTCTTCATCGATCGCCAGCTGGCCGGCAGCTTCGGCAAGTCCAGCCGCCTTTATATGAAGCCGCCTTTCGCCAAGGGCCTGCCGACCCAGGGCTATCAAGGCGAGTCGACACCGGCGGGTCGTTATCGCGATGGGCTGCGCGCACTCAATGATTATGCCCGCAGCAATCAGGGCAAAAACTTCGCGCAACTGAAGGGAGCGGAGCAGGACGCGATCCTGACCGGATTGGAGAAGGGCCAGATCGATCTCAAGCTGCCGCACGGCCTGAACAGCCAGGCTTTTTTCGAGCTGGTGCTGCAGAACACGATGGAGGGTTTCTTCGCCGACCCGCTTTATGGCGGCAACAAGGGCATGGCGGGGTGGAAGCTGGTGGGCTTCCCGGGGGCCCGCTACGACTATCGTGACCATATCGAAAAGCACAATGTGCCCTATCCCCATGGGCCCGTGTCGATCTACGGCGGAGCGTGAGGATGGCCCAGCTTCTGCCGCACAAGGACGTGGTGATCATGGGGCTGGGCTGGACCGGCGCCATCCTGGCGCAGGAATTGACCGATGCGGGACTGAATGTGGTCGCGATCGAGCGCGGCCCCTGGCGCGACACCGCCAGCGATTTCAACATCGGCTATATGCCCGACGAGTTGCGCTTTGCCGTGCGCAAGGACCTGTTCCTGCAGCCCGCGCTGGAAGCCATGACCATGCGCAACGATGTCAGCCAGACGGCGCTGCCGATGCGCGATTACAGTTCCTTTCTGCCCGGCAGCGGCGTGGGCGGCGCGGGCGTGCATTGGAACGGTTTCAACTGGCGCTTCTTTCCCAACGAATTCGAGACCAAGACGCATCTGACCAAACGCTATGGCGCCAAGAAGATCGCCGAATTGCAGCTCGAGGATTGGGGCATCACCTATGACGAGCTGGAGCAAAGCTACGACAGGTTCGAATATGTCTGCGGCACGTCGGGCAAGGCCGGCAATCTAAAGGGCCAGATCGTCGAAGGTGGCAATCCCTTCGAAGGGCCCAGGTCGCGCGAATATCCCTTGCCGCCGCTCAAAATGCCTTACGCCTCGACCATGTTTGCGCAAGCGGCGAAGGAGCTTGGCTTTCATCCCTTCCCGCTGCCCGCCAGCAACATGTCCAAGCCTTATGTGAACTCGCTGGGTGTGGCGATGGGGGAATGCACCTATTGCGGCTATTGCGAGCGTTTCGGCTGCGCCAATTATTCCAAGGCGGCGCCACAGACCACCATCCTTCCCGTGCTGATGAAGAAATCCAATTTCGAAGTCCGCACCGAATGCGAAGTGCTGAAAGTCAATCTTCGGCCCGATGGCAAGACGGCCAAGAGCGTCACCTATATCGACGCCGCGGGGCGCGAATTCGAACAGCCCGGCGATATCATCCTGCTTTGCGGCTATGGCCTGATGAATGTGCGCATGATGCTCTTGTCGGGCATCGGCCATCCCTACGATCCCAGCACAGGCAAGGGGCAAGTGGGGCGCAATTACTGCTATCAGACTCAAGGATCGGCGGCGCGGCTGTTTTACGAGGGCAAGCATTTCAATCCCTTTGTCGCCAGCGGCGCCTTGAGTTCCGGTCTCGACGATTTCAACAGCGATGTCTTCGATCACGGGCCGCTGGATTTCGTGGGCGGTGCCAATGTCAGCTGCGGCACCAGCAATGGGCGGCCCATCGGCAACCGCCCCACGCCGCCCGGCACGCCGCGCTGGGGTGGTGCCTGGAAGAAAGCGACGGCCGAGACCTATCAGAATGCCACCGCGGTGGGAGCACAGGGGTCGTCTTATCCCGTTCGGGGCAACTATCTCGACCTCGATCCCACCTACAAGGACCGCCACGGAAGGCCGCTGCTGCGCATCACCTTCGATTTCCCGGACAATGATCTGCGCATGTCGCAATATCTTTCCACCCAGCTTGCCAAGATCGGCAAGGCGATGAATCCCAAGCAGATGGTGGTGAGCCACGCCGCCAAGGGCTGGAATTCGGTGCCCTATCAGACCACGCACAATACGGGCGGCGCGACGATGGGCGCCAAGCCGGATACCAGCGCGGTGAACAAATTTCTGCAAAGCTGGGATGTCTCGAATGTGTTCGTGCTGGGCGCGTCCGCCTTCCAGCAGAATGAAGGCCGGAACCCCACCGGCACGGTTGGCGCACTCGCTTATTGGGCGGCGCAAGCGATCCGCGAGCGTTATCTGAAGCGGCCGGGCGCGCTGGTGCCGGCATGAGGCCATGGGCGCTGGCGTTATTGCTCGTGACCACCGCCGCCACGAGCGCACGCGCAGCTGACAATGCGCCGGTTTCTCCCGGCCGCTATCAGGCCGTCCTGGGGGATTGCGAAGGCTGTCATACCGCGCCCGGCGGCAAGCCGTTCGCCGGTGGCACGGTGCTCCAAACGCCTTTCGGCAAGATCGTTTCGCCCAACATCACGCCGGATCACGATACGGGTATCGGCGGCTGGAGCGAAAGCGACTTCCGCCGCGCCGTCAAAGAAGGCCAGAGCCCTGGTGGCAAGCGGCTCTATCCGGCGATGCCCTATCCCGCTTATGCGATGATACCGGATGCCGATATCACGGCATTATGGACATATATCAAGACAGTGGCGCGGGTGCGCCACGCGGTCGAATCCAACCAACTGCCCTTTCCGTTCAATATTCGCACCGGGATGGCGGTGTGGAATTGGCTGAATTTCAAGCCGGCGGCCTTCGCGTCCGGGGCTGGCAAATCGGCGGACTGGAATCGCGGTGCCTACCTTGTCACCGGTCCCGGCCATTGCGGCGCTTGCCACACGCCCAAGACGCTTTTGGGCGCGGATCGTGCGGCGGCGCTGACGGGCGCCTCGCTTCAGGGCTGGTTCGCGCCGGAAATCACCAGTGCCCAACCGCGTGGCGTCGGCGGATGGCGTGCGACGGAGATTGTCACCTATTTGAAAACCGGATGGAACAGCCGTGGTGTCGCCACCGGGCCTATGGCGGAAGTGGTGGAGCATTCAACCTCGCAGATGACGGATGCCGATCTCTCCGCTATCGCCGTCTATTTGAAGGACGTGCCGGCGGCACAAGCCGCACCCGCTACGGCCCTGGCGGCGAGCGATCCTGCCATGGTTGCGGGCGCCAAGCTCTTTCAGAACAATTGCGTTGGCTGTCACGGCGCGGACGGAAGGGGGGAACATTTGATGTTTCCTCCACTGGCCGGCAACGCCACCTTGCTGCAATCCAGCGCCGAAAGCGCGGTCCGTGTGGTGCTGGCGGGTGCGCAGGCCGTCTCCACCAAGGCGGCGCCAACCGCGCCCTCGATGCCATCCTTCGCCTGGAAGTTCAGCGATGCCGAGGTTGCATCTATTGTCACCTATGTGCGCAACAGCTGGGGCAACGCTGCTGCGCCGGTCACATCAGAATCCGTCGGCAAGATCAGAACTACTCTGCGCGAGGGCTCGTGATCATCATGATGGCATGATCCGAACTCACGTTCGCTATTGAATCTTATGAACCAATTGAATCTCGGGATTTTAGGGGCCCGTCATAATGATCCAGAATTACGATCCCTTCCATCAGCCGATCCTGTCCACCATCGTGGCGGCATTTCCCATCGTCCTGCTGCTGGTGATGATCGCATCGGGCCGGATCAAGACGCATTGGGCAGCCTTGATCGCGTTGGCCGCCACCTTTCTGGTCGCCGTTTTCATGTATGGCATGCCGCTGATGATGGCCGTGAAAGGCACGATCCTGGGCTTGGTGGGCGGCTTCTTTCCCATCGGCTGGATTATCGTCAACGTTCTCTTCCTTTATCGCATGACGGTGGATAAGGGGCATTTCGCCGTCTTCCAGCACTCCATGGGCTCGGTGACGTCCGACCGACGCATGCAGCTTCTATTGATTGCCTTCTGTTTTGGCGCCTTTTTTGAAGGCGCGGCCGGCTTCGGCACGCCGGTGGCAGTGAGCGCCGCCATGTTGATGGGCCTGGGCTTCTCGCCGTTGGCCGCCGCCGCCATGTCGTTGCTGGCGGATACCGCGACGGTCGCCTTCGGCGCCTTGGGCGCGCCCATTCAAGGCCTTTCAGCCGCGACCGGGCTTGATCCTTTTGTCCTGGGCCAGGCGATCGGCCGTCAGTCTTCCGTCTTTTCCATGATCATTCCTTTCTACATGATCTGGATGTTCTGCGGCTTTAAGAAAATGTGGGAAGTGTGGCCCGCCATCTTGGTCGCGGCTCTGGCTTTCACCATCCCGCAATTCCTCATCTCCAATTATTCCAATCCCTATATCGTGGACGTTGCGGCAGGTGGTATTTCACTGGCGGCGCTGGTGCTATTCCTGCGTGTCTGGACGCCACGCGAGATCATGACCACCACCGCGCTCCGCACCGCAGACACCTCCCACAGCGAGATCAAGCCCAATCCGCCTTTGGGCGCGCTTCCCACCACGCGGCAAGCGATCAACGCCTGGGTGCCGTGGCTGATCCTCTGTCTGGTGCTGATAAGCGCGCCCA
>Ga0207695_10002635_pt1 | contig 26250 bp, 26 predicted proteins | sample KBSC54metaG_FD_184354 | JGI IMG/M metagenome (GOLD analysis project Ga0207695, IMG submission 184354) | Corn rhizosphere microbial communities from Kellogg Biological Station, Michigan, USA - KBS C5-4 metaG (SPAdes) (version 2) | ecosystem: Host-associated > Plants > Roots > Rhizosphere > Soil...
TATCGGATGCCCGTTTGAACTGCGCCGCCAATGCCTAAATTCACCGGCAGATCGAGCACAGTAGCTTTGTGCTTTCTCGCCACAGCAACGGTATTGTCTTTGGAGCAATCGTTAATCACTGCTACCTCCATCTGGAAGCCGCCGGGTAAGGTTGTTTGATGAAGCTCGTCCAGAACCGAAGGCAGCGAAGCTTCTTCATTATAGCATGGGATAACAATTAGAACTTTACCGGGCATCAACTGTGCAGAATAGTTTAAATGACTTAATTTGTTGTGGTGAAATTAAAGGTTTTTTGGAAAATACACCAATAAATCAACTCAGCACTTCTTCCAATATCTCGTGTGAGCGGATATTGCCAAAACTCTCTATATGAAGGGCATAATATTCCAGCAGCTTTTGCACCAGGTAACGACGTTCATCATTACTAAATTTCAGCTGACCGAGATTCTCAAAACTGCATTGCAGCAGGCTGTAAAAATTCTGCGTATGCGGCGGTGATAAGTATGAAAAACCTTCGGGTTTGTATTTGTTGAACACGCCATTTTTCATATCAAAATAGTCAGCGTTGATAGCCTGGTCAGGATAGAAACCAAGATAGCGGGTCAATCTTGTCAAAAATAACAGGTGAAAATTGGCTAAGCCTTCGGTTTGATTGTCCAGCCATTCTATCGCATTAAAGATAAAGTCAAACAGGCTTTCTTCTGCCGATTGCTGTTTTACCGCCTTATATAAAACCTCATTCAGAAACAGGACTATACTGCTTTTGATGACATTGTATGGAATGCTTTGTAAAACTGGTGAATTCCTTAACTCAGAAATTCGCTGTACCTGCCCGGTACTTTTATGATAAACCACCAGATCGAGCAAATGCAAAGGCTGCAGCATGTTCCGGCTGATCTTTGCCCGCGGCTTTTTTACGCCATTAATAATGTAGGATTGCAAACCGAATTTCTCGGTAAATATTTGAACGATAACACTGCTCTCGCCATAATCGGTGGTCTTGAAAACGATACCACGGGTTTTATGCAGCATAGTGGATAAGCGCTAATACTTTCGGGATGAAGATCACCAGGCCAATAGTTAATGCAGCAATTGCGGTGATCAATACTGCACCGGCAGCCATGTCTTTCACCAGTCCGGCCTTTTTGTTGTATTCGGGTGAAACCAGGTCGGTGAGGAATTCAATGGCTGTATTGAATAATTCGGCAACCAGTACCATGCCGATACAAAAGATGATCCACAGCCATTCGTCGCTCGAAATATGCAGGGCATAACCGGCATATACCGCAACCAGCGCACACACCAAATGCACCCTGAAATTCAGCTGGGTAGCAGCAGCGTGCCGGATACCGTTGATCGCATAACCAAAGCCGCGGATAAATTTGTTCATCGTTTCAAAAATAGTTTAAATACTTGCATAGTTATATTGCTTGGCGTAAGTTTAGGCAAACACGGACTTGTATGATCAAAAAGTTGGTTTCGCTTTTTCTGGTTTTATTCTTCTTTGCGGCATTTGCAAAGGCCCAAGGAATAGGCCATGCCATCATCCCGTTAGTTAAGGAAAATCCAAAGATCGACGCCTTGCTGGACAAATATGTAAAACTGGGCGACCCAGCCAGATCGTGTTTTGTATTATATGCTGATCCGATTGGTGGCTTATACGGCTTAACAGTAAAGGGACTAAAAACTGACACTTCTGTTCTAAATCTCAATGTTTTTAAATACAAAGCACCCTTTGGATATTTCAAATACAAGAAGTTTCTGGTGTTTGTGGTGAACACCTACGACCTGTTCAACTTATTCGAACCAACACCACATAAAAGAACATTTAAATATAGAACTAATACCACAGGAGGCGATAAATACTTTTGCTCCGCAGATTACAATTATCCCATCGGGCAATTTGATAAAATGCCTTTTAGCGATCCGATACCGGCGACAACCATTAATGCGGTTGCTGTTACAGAAGACAAAAGAATTGACTCACTTCTGGATAAATATATAGGGTTGAATGACCCTGGCAAATCGTGTTTTTTGATGAGCTCTTACCTCGTAAACAAGGAATATTCCATATCTCTTAGCGGAGTACGTACCGATACCACTGTATTGAATGTGAATGTGTTCTCTCAAAAAACCAATCTTGGCTATTTTAGATATAAAGGCTATTTGGTGATCGTTAAACTTTATGCTGATCCTCATCATTTTTTTAGTATTCAAGGGACTTCAAAAAGATTTAGGTTTGAATGGGATGAACGAAAATCTGAGGATAAAGACTTAAACCCACTGGGGCAATTATTTTGTTATAATAATTATTACAGGGACAAAAACGGTAATTTTAACTCGTCGGTAATATTTGATATGGTCCAGCAAAAGGATCATTAAACGAAATTCTATCTACCATGGATCTCAAAATAAAAGATAAAGTCGCCATAGTTTTGGCGGCAAGCAAGGGTTTGGGCAAAGCGTCGGCTTTGGCATTGTCTGCTGAAGGTGTGAAAGTGGTTATCAGTTCACGCAATGCAGATGAACTGAACAAAACCGCCCAAGAAATACGACAACAAACCGGTAATGAGGTGATCGCCATTGCTGCGGATGTTTCTGACGCTGAACAAATGAAAGCGCTCATCAAAAAAACAGCAGACACTTTTGGTCGTATCGATATTCTGCTCAACAATGGCGGCGGACCACCATTTGATAAGTTTGAGATCTTTGATGACGAAACCTGGCAAAAGGCATTCGAGCTGACCATACTAAGCTTCGCGCGTACTAGTCGCGAAGTTCTGCCTTATATGAAGAAGGCCGGGGGTGGCCGCATCATTAATATTATCAGCGGGTCGGTAAAGTCGGTGTTGAATAATGCAGTGTTATCCACCTCCATGCGTATGGGCGTGGTGGGCATGGCAAAACTGATGGCGGATGAATTTGGTCCTTATCATATCACCGTAAATAACATCGCCCCGGGATTAATCCTGACTGAGCGCATCAAAGAAACATTCCCCAAAGGCATGGATCCTGAGCAGGCGCAACAAGAAAAAACAAGAGCTATCCCGGCAGGGCGCATCGGTAAACCGGAAGAATTAGGTGCATTGGTGGCCTTTTTAGCTTCTGAACAGGCAGCCTATATCAGTGGAACAACGATTCAGATTGATGGCGGGGGTAATAGAGGGATATTTTAATTGTCTGAACCTTGATTCGCAGGATTATAGGATGACCATGATTAATAGTTTGAGAAATCATGCTAATCTTTTAATCAAGTGAATCATGGTTCAGATTATTTTTTCCTAACCAGCAATATGATCAGCCAAACCATTGAAATAGCCTGTACCATAAACATACTCCCTGTAATTAGCTGCCCCCCGGGCCAATGCATTATTTTGAAGACCAGTCCAATTGCCAGTACGACGAAACTTGTTAAGAACAGTACAACCGGGTAACGAAAATTGCCCATGATCAGCTTTGTGGCGTAGCTTCCTGTTCTTTTTTGTAAAGATTGTAGAAATGTATCGTTGCGATGAGCGTACCGGTGCCTACTCCGCCCGAGAAACCCTGAAGAAAATCACAGAATTTATATTCCCTTAACCATGGGATAAAAGTGGTGGCTAAAAACACGATCAAAGCCAATATGGTTACCAGTAAAGCCCGGGTAAACTTAATTTTCATGACCGCAATTTAACTTTTTAATAGTAAAATTCCCTATTTTTGCAACCTCTAAAAATTGAGGTGGAACATATTGATGTACAAGGAATATAAGCAGTTAAATTTATCACAGATCGGTAAGGATGTTTTAGACTTCTGGAAGCAGAACAACATCTTCGAAAAAAGCATTACCAGTCGACCGGAAAACAACCCTTACACCTTTTATGAGGGCCCGCCGTCGGCAAATGGTATGCCGGGTATCCACCATGTAATGGCCCGTTCCATAAAGGATATTTTTTGCCGTTATAAAACCTTGAAAGGCTACCAGGTAAAGCGTAAAGGTGGCTGGGATACCCACGGTCTTCCTATCGAGCTTGGTGTTGAAAAAACTTTGGGCATTACCAAGGAAGACATCGGCAAAAAGATTTCTATTGAAGATTACAACGAAGCCTGCCGCAAAGAGGTGATGAAGTATACTGACGTTTGGAACGACCTGACCGAGAAAATGGGCTACTGGGTTGACCTGAACGATCCGTACATCACCTACAAAAACGAGTACATCGAAACCCTTTGGTGGATACTGAAGGAGCTCTATAACAAGAATATGCTGTACAAAGGTTATACCGTACAGCCATATTCGCCAAAATCAGGCACCGGATTGAGCTCTCATGAGTTGAATCAGCCTGGCACTTATAAAATGGTGAAGGATACCACCATTGTTGCACAGTTCCACTTAAAAAATGATCAAAAACATCCTTTCATCAATACTTTGTTTGAAAGCGCTGATGAGGATACTGTAATATTAGCATGGACAACAACCCCGTGGACGCTGCCATCAAACTGTGCATTGGCCGTTGGAGAAAATATTAATTACGTTAAGGTCAACACATTTAATCCGTACACTTACGAGCCTGTAAGCGTAGTTTTAGCAAAAGACCTGGTAAGCAAATATTTTAAAGCTGAAGGCGAAAATGCATCGTTTGAGGATTATAAAGGCGGTGATAAAGTGATCCCGTGGAAGATCAAAGCACAATTTAAGGGTTCTAACCTGCTTGATCTGCACTACCACCAGCTAATGCCTTATGTAACTAACCAGGACTTAGAAAAGAATGCCTTCCGCGTAATTCCTGCTGATTTTGTGACTACTGAAGATGGTACAGGTATCGTACATACCGCTTCTGTATTTGGTGCAGACGACTTCCGGGCTTGTAAGGAGAATGGCGTGCCGTCTGTAATGGTGCTTGACGAAACAGGCAAGGAAGTGCCGTTGGTTGACAAGCAGGGCCGCTTTGTAAAAGAAGTGACCGATTATGCAGGCTTATACGTTAAAGAAGAATATTATACCAAAGAAGAGCGCGAAGCACCCGGCTTTAAAGCGACCGATGTAATGATCGCCATCAAGCTGAAGGAAGACAATAAGGCTTTCGACGTTCGTAAATATGAGCACAGCTACCCGCACTCATGGCGTACTGATGAGCCGATCTTATACTATCCGCTGGATAGCTGGTTCATCCGCACCACCGCTGTAAAAGATAAGTTGGTTGAGCTGAATAAAACTATCAACTGGAAACCGGAATCAACCGGCACAGGCCGCTTTGGTAACTGGCTGGAAAACCTGGTTGACTGGAACCTGTCGCGTTCACGTTATTGGGGTACCCCCCTGCCTATCTGGCGCGAGGAGAATGGCAATGAAGAAAAATGTATCGGTTCTATCGCCGAGATGGAGCAGGAAATAGAGAAATCTATTACCGCCGGCTTTATGCCAAAAGGTTTTAAGCTGACTGATATGCACCGCCCTTTTGTTGATGATGTGATATTGACTTCGGCAGCAGGTAAAAGAATGGTACGCGAAGCCGACCTGATCGACGTATGGTTCGATTCGGGTGCTATGCCTTATGCACAATGGCATTTCCCATTTGAGAATAAAGATCAATTTAAAAAGTCTTACCCAGCTGATTTTATTGCTGAAGGTGTTGATCAAACCCGTGGTTGGTTCTTTACGCTGCATGCAATAGCAGTAATGCTAAGCGAGACCAGTGATGAGATCAAAGCAGTTAACAAAGAAGTTGGCAACAAGGGTATATCTTTCAAAAATGTGGTTTCCAACGGTTTGGTGCTGGATAAGAATGGCAACAAAATGTCCAAACGTTTGGGTAATGCAGTCGATCCGTTCTCTACTATCGAGCAATATGGCGCCGATACCGCACGCTGGTACATGATCAGCAACGCATCGCCATGGGATAATCTGAAGTTTGATATGGAGTTGCTTGAAAGCGTAGGCCGTAAATTTTTTGGCACGTTATATAATACATATAACTTCTATGCCATGTACGCCAATATCGATAAATTCAAGTACAGCGAAGACGACATCGAATTAAGTAAACGTCCGGAGATCGATCAATGGATCATTTCCTTATTGAATACACTAAGCAAGGATGTCGACGCATTTTATGCCGATTTTGAGCCAACCAAAGCCGCTAGAGCGATACAGGACTATGTAAGCGATCATCTGAGCAACTGGTATGTTCGCTTAAGCCGCCGCCGTTTCTGGAAATCAGACGACTCGGAAGACAAGCTATCAGCCTATCAAACTTTGTATACCTGTTTGGTTACTATTGCAAAGCTAATGTCACCTATCGCGCCATTCTTTGCCGATAAGTTGTATACCGACCTGAATAAGGTCACCAAAAAGGAAAATTTCGAATCAGTTCACCTGGCCGATTTTCCTGTTCATCACAAAGAACTGGTGAACAAAGCGCTTGAAGAAAGAATGCAGCTGGCGCAGGATATATCGTCATTGACACTGTCATTGCGCAAAAAAGTAGGCATCAACGTTCGTCAGCCGCTGAGAAGAACTTTATTACCTATCCTGAATAAAAACTTCAGGCACCAGGTGGAGCAGGTGAAGGATTTGATTCTTTCTGAGACAAACATAAAGGATATCGAATATATCACTGATGCATCCGGTTTCATCAAAAAGAAGGTAAAACCAAATTTTAAGGCTTTAGGCCCTAAAGTTGGTAAGGATATGAAAGCTGTAGCCGAGGCTATAACCAATATGAGCCAGGATGCGTTAAACAAATTTGAAGAAACGGGAACAGTCACTTTTGAAATTGCCAATTCAAAATTCGAAATAGCTTTAAGCGATGTAGAGATCATCGCTGAAGACGTTCCGGGATGGCAAGTTGCAAATTTGGGAAAACTAACCGTCGCTTTAGACGTTAACATCACCAACGAATTGAAACAAGAGGGTATTTCCCGCGAATTCATCAATCGTGTACAGAACCTGCGGAAGGAGAAAGGATTTGAAGTTACCGACAAAATAAACGTTCGCTACCGTACTGATTCACTTTTAATTAGCGAAGCTGTACAAAATAATTTATCCTATATTTGCGCCGAAATTTTAGCGAATGCTGTAAACCCCGACAGTCAGCTATCTGATGGCGATACCGTATTAATTGACGAAAACGAAGTATTGATCTCTATAACAAAATTATAAATGAAACAAGAAACAGAAAAAACCAGGTACTCTGATGTGGAGCTGCAGGAATTTAAGGATTTGATATTGGATAAGCTTAGAATTGCAAAAGAGGAATTGAATTCACTGGCTTCGTCATTAAGTACTCCAAACGCAAATGGTACTGATGACACTGCAGGCACATATAAAACACTGGAAGACGGATCAGCCACGCTTGAAAAGGAATCTATCAATCAACTGGCTGCCCGTCAGAAAAAATTCATCGAGCAATTAGAAGCTGCCCTGGTACGTATCGAGAACAAAACTTACGGCGTTTGCCGCGAAACTGGTAAACTGATCCAGAAAGAACGCTTGCGAGCTGTGCCTCATACTACTTTGAGCATGGAAGCCAAACTGAAGCAATATTAATGAAGGCTGCTTATACAAAACCCTTTCTTGTTGCTTTTCTTATTATCCTTGCCGACCAGGTTATCAAAATATGGGTTCGGCAACATATGTATTTAGGTGAGGAGATCCATTTCCTGGGTAGCCGGGGAATGCTCCATTATACCGAAAATAACGGCATGGCCTTTGGGATGGAGTTTGGCGGTGAGTTGGGCAAATTGGCCTTAACATTATTTAGAATAGGCGCTGTTGTAGGTATCGGATGGGGCCTGGTTTATTTGATCAAGCATAAATATCATCGTGGACTGATCATGAATGTGGCCCTGATATTTGCAGGTGCACTGGGTAATATCGTCGACTCTACATTTTATGGCGTTCTTTACCATTACGCACCACTTTTTCACGGTCGCGTGGTGGATATGTTCTATTTTCCACTGCTTTCAGGCAACTTCCCTTCGTGGGTACCGGTTTGGGGCGGCCAGGATTTTATATTCTTCCGCCCGGTATTTAACCTGGCAGATGCATCTATTTCGGTAGGCGTTATTCTGATATTGATTTATCAGAAACATTATTTCAAACACCAGACTCCAGAGGTAAGCACACCTAACAGTGAAGTAGTTGAAGAATGATTTAATGTGCAGCTGTGTAAATATGCAGATGATAATATTGCTTGAAGAATAGAAAATAAACTCAAATGAAATAATTTAAAGCCGCATAACTGCGGCTTTTTTATTGAATTAATATTTTTTACAAAATCATTAATTAAGACATCCTACGTCATCCCCAAAATTGAGCCAGAAAATTAATTTTGCTCATTGGTTAAAATTAAAAATGAAAAAGCGCCCTGGTGACACCCAAACGCCATTTGTGTTTTTGACGTGATTTAAAAATACCGTGAAAACACGGGTTGCGGCTAAAAACTTTAATGCGGTACTTTGTGATGCTTAGTCCTTATTACCTACCCCAAAAAGGACAACCGTATCGAGTGCGGTTGTCCTTTGATTTTTATATCCCTCGCTCAAACAAACCACTCTTTCCGGCAATTTTTAAATTAACTGTTGCGAATTAACTTTTAACTTCGTCTATAGTCAATATCTTAAATATTATAATAAGTATAATTATGAAAAAACTATTGATCATTGCGGCACTTGGTTTATTTAGCTACAGCGCTTTTGCACAGAATGTCGACCTGAGAAGAAAGATTGAAGTAACCGGAATTGCTGAAAAAGAAGTGACTCCGGACATTATAAATGTAACTATCTCGTTACAAGAATATCTTGACGGGCGAAAAAAAATAACCATTGATCAACTGGAAAACCAGCTTGAAAGTGCTGTAAAATCAGCCGGAATACCCAGGGAAGACTTCACTATTAAGAACGTTTCTGCATGGAACAACACCCTGCAAAAAAAGAAGAATCCCGACTTCCTTGCGAGCAAACAGTACAGCATTCGCTTCCATGATTTGAACAAATTTAACGAGATATTAAGCAAGGTTGATCCCAAAGGAATACAATCTACAAATGTGGATAATTATGATTATTCAAAGATGCCACAATTGAAGCAAGAGCTTAAAATTCAGGCACTTTTGGCAGCAAAAGAGAAGGCAACTTACCTGCTCAACAGCATTAATGAGAAGGTTGGCAGACCGATAAATATTACTGAAACTGACAATAGTAACTTCCCTGCGCCTCAAATGATGTATGCCAACAGAGCTTTAGTTGCAAGCCCTCAACCCTCTGATTCTGACATCGATATCAAGTCAATAAAATTGAGTTTCCAGGTGCAGGCAATATTCGAAATATCACAATAATATTTTTAAAAAAATATTGCAACTTTCCCGCGGCCCTTCCGTAAAAATATATGGAAGGGCCTGCTTTTTTGACGACCCATCAGCCAATTTGCTTCTTACTGATTGACAGATACTTGACAATATAGAATCTAGATATTAACTTTAAATATCCGTAAAAATTGAGCATGATAAATTTTAGGACCGAAAGAGTCCTGCTAGTCGCCCCCAATATCTTTTCTGTTCAGCTTTTAGCTAAAAACAAAAAGATAAAGCACGTCACAGAAGTTGACCGTGTATTTCCGGCCATTTATGACCTCGCTCCGCATTTGATCATATTTGATTACGATTATATGGATAAGGATATGGAAAAAATACTACGCCGTATCCGTACCAACTCCTATTACAATAAGATCAAGATATGCTGCTTTAAAAGCACCGCTAACCGCAAAATAGACGATCTATTAAGAGTCTTAGGCGTAAATCATGTGATCTACAAAAACGAGCTTTACAGCAAAGAGAAGGAATCGGTTAATCATGTAAAATCGATATTGGATCCTGCTGTTGCCAGTTTATTGGTAAACGCTTCTTTCTAATCTGAACAATATTGACTTAGAGTAGAGTTAACTAATCTCTGATTAACTGATCTCTAATAACTATCATCAATCAATCCACTCGAACTTAGTATAAGACACCAAAACCTCAGGTATTTTTATGCCTTTTTCAGTCTGATTATTTTCAAGCAAAGTTGCGACTATCCGAGGCAAAGCCAACGCACTCCCATTTAACGTATGTGCCAATTGCATTTTACCATCTGCATTGCGGAAACGGAGTTTCAAACGGTTACTCTGGAAGCTCTCGAAATTAGATACGGAAGATACTTCCAGCCAACGCTGTTGGGCAGCGCTCCAGGTTTCCATATCATAAGTTAAAGCAGAGCCAAAACCCATATCACCGCCACACAAACGCAATACACGGTAAGGCAAGCCCAATTTCTGCAACAGGCCTTGCACGTGCGCGCTCTTCTGCTCTAATATATCATAAGACTCATCCGGATGAGCAATAGTTACGATCTCTACCTTATCAAACTGGTGAAGACGGTTAAGTCCGCGTACATGCGCACCATATGACCCTGCCTCGCGGCGAAAACAAGGCGTATGTCCGCAATTTCTTATCGGCAGTTCATCGGCTTTCAGAATCACATCGCGATATAAGTTAGTAATAGGCACCTCAGCAGTAGGGATAAGATATAAATTATCCAACCCTACAAAATACATCTGGCCTTCCTTATCCGGCAGTTGCGATGTGCCAAAGCCAGATGCTTCGTTCACCATCAATGGTACACTTACTTCTTTGTACCCAGCTTTTTCGGCCTCATCAATAAAATAATTGATCAACGCCCTTTGCAGCTTAGCACCTTTGTTTTTATAAACCGGGAAACCCGCGCCGGTTATTTTCACCCCGAGTTCAAAGTCGATCAAGTTATATTTTGCGGCCAGTTCCCAATGCGGCAAGGCATCGGCAGGCAGATTTGGCTTTGCGCCATTCTCCAATACCACTTCATTTTCTTCAGGTGTTAATCCTTTTGGCACAGAAGCATGAGGCAAATTAGGCAGCAAGACTAGTTTCTGGTTCAGATCATTTTCCAGGGCATTAAGTGCGTCGCCCAATGTTTTGATCTCTTCTTTCCAGGCACCTGTTTTAGCTTTAATGGCCTCGGCTTCATCTTTTTTGCCATTGCGCATCAGCTCGCCTATTTGTTTTGCTGCGGAATTAGCTTCAGCCGAGATATTGTCCAAACGGTTTTGGGTTTGACGGCGATCGTTGTCTAACTGAATGATCTCATCAACCAGTTCAGGCTGTTTGAAATTTTTCACAGCCAAACGTTCTAAAACTTTTTCTCTGTTATCGCGGATATAACTAACTTGCAGCATTATTTTATTTTTTGGCAAATATAATCAGTTGGCAGTTTGCAGTGTGCAGTTTGCAGTTTTTTGTTTGTATTATATTCAAAATAGAGTTTCATGCCCACTGCCTACTTGTAACTGCAAACCGGGAATGCCCACTGCCAACTAATAACTGCAAACTGAATGAACGGTAAACTCTACTTAGTCCCCACCCCCATCGGCAACCTGGAAGATATTACCTTCAGGGCTATACGTATTTTAAAAGAGGTCGACCTGATTTTAGCTGAAGATACCCGCACGTCGGCGCCTTTGCTAAAGCATTTTGATATTCAGAAGAAGGTTTATGCGCACCATCAGCATAATGAACATCAATCCTCAGGCGAGATAGTAAAGTTTTTAAAAGAGGGTAAAAACATTGCATTGATATCCGATGCCGGTACACCTGCCATATCTGATCCGGGTTTTTACCTGGTTCGCGAAGTACTAAAATACGAGCTGGAAGTAGAGTGCCTGCCTGGCGCTACTGCTTTTGTACCTGCGCTTGTTAACTCCGGCTTTCCAACAGACCGTTTTTGTTTTGAAGGGTTTTTGCCACTGAAAAAAGGACGGCAAACACGCTATAAGCAATTAGCTGAAGAAGAACGCACGATCATATTATATGAGTCGCCTCATCGTTTTATAAAGACACTGGATGAAATGGCTACTTATTTTGGAGCTGACAGGCAAATATCTGTTTCACGGGAGCTGACTAAAATGTTCGAGGAAACTGTACGTGGGAATATCACAGACGTGAAACAGTATTTTGAGACACATCCGGCGAAGGGTGAGTTTGTGATATGCGTGGCAGGGAAGAATTAAATAATAAAGCGTCATTGCGAATTTGTCTGAACCATGATTCGTCGGATTAATTGATTAACATGATTTTGGACGTAGAGAAATCAAGGTAATCCTTAAATCATGAAAATCAAGGTTCAGACAATGGCTGGATAATAAAAATGTATTCCGATTAAATGAAAAAAAACATCCTCCTATCTATCCTTTCCGGCTTACTACTTTGGACCGCCTGGCCACCTACACCTTATACTTCGTTCTTCCTTTTTATTGGGTTTGTACCAATGCTCATCACTATTGAAAACATCATCAATAGCAGCTATACCAAAAAGGGCAAAAAAATATTCTGGACCACATTTATAGGATTTTTTATCTGGAACACTTTATGTGTTTACTGGGTATATAATTCCATCAAAACTATCGGAGCGGTAATTGCAGTGCCAATCTCGCTTATACCCTATTCACTAGGTCCGTTGTTAATGTCGACTGCGTGCTGGCTTTACTATCGATTAAGGCGCGTCACCAGACCAGAAGTCGGGTTGATCGGATTCATCTTCTTCTGGATTGCTTACGAATACCTGCACCAAACCTGGGAACTTAATTTCCCATGGATGACACTGGGCAACGGGTTTGCTACAAGCCACAAGTGGATACAATGGTACGAATATACCGGTGTTTATGGCGGAACCTTATGGGTTTTGATAGCCAACATATTGGGCTTCCTGATCTATCAAAGTCTTAAACGATCTGACAACATTAAGAAGAAAGCTGCTTTGATCCTTTCGTTGGGCTTATTGGTCTCGCTGCCGATAGCATGGTCATTACACCGGTATAATAACTATCGCGAGCAAAAAAACCCTTCTAATATCGTAGTTGCCCAGCCTAATATTGATCCATACGAAAAGATAGAAAGCATACCGGCAACTCAGCAGGTCGCTATTTTAACACATCTTTCAGATTCGCTGGGGCAGAAAAATACGGAGTTTTTCATTTGGCCCGAAACTGCCATTTATGATCAACACGGAATAAATGAAGACCTTGTTCGCAGCAGTCCGTATTTCGATCAGGTTCAGCGTTTCCTGCACAAATATGCAAATGGCAATGTGCTTACTGGGGCGGAGGATGTGAAATTCTACAACTCCAGAAAAACGGCAACGGCCAGTCCGCTTGATCCCCAGGGCAATGAGTTTTTTGATGAATTTAATGCCGCCATAAACATCGAGAATTCGCCGGAAGTGCAGTTTTATCATAAATCGAAATTGGTGCCCGGGGTAGAATCACTGCCTTTTGGCAATACTTTATCATTCCTGAAACCTGTATTTGAGCACTTAGGCGGGGCAACCGGCAGCATAGCCGGACAGGAAGAACCGGGCGTATTTTATTCGCAAAGCGGGATCGGTGCCGCTCCTATAATCTGCTTCGATTCCATTTATGGCGAATGGGTGGCTGGGTCAGTCCACAAGGGCGCCCAATTTATAGCCGTCATCACCAACGATGGCTGGTGGGAAAATACTTCAGGAAAGGATCAGCATATGGATTATGCCAAACTGCGTGCAATTGAAACCCGTCGCTGGGTGTGCCGTTCGGCCAATACAGGTATCTCTGCCTTCATAAACCAGCGTGGAGATGTTGTAAAACAAACCAAATGGTGGACACGAACTGCCATTAAGCAAGACATCAACCTGAATTCCGATCTGACTTTTTATACTTTATATGGCGATTATATTCCTAAAATCGGAAGTATGATAGCGATAGCGGGAATTATTTGGATACTGGTGGGAACAGTAAGAAATATAAGGAGGAAAAAGGCGGTGGTCGTCTGAATTGCCCATATGTCATTGCGAACGCAGTGTGGCAATCGCGAACTGTGCAGAGCCGACATGCGTCTTCGCCCTGTAAAGCATGCGATTGCTTCTTCACCGCACAGGCCGTTCATCGCAATGACACAGTGGATAATACTTCGAGGCTCACCCCTCCCTACTCACAATAAACTGCATCAGGTCAAAAATAGGCTGACGGATGATCTTACCCACATGGATCTCATTCTTTTCGCAAAGTGCACGTAACTCATCAGCGAAAATGAAAGCGATCGAACCAACAAAATGGCATTTATAGCGGTGATATTGCGGGAATGATTTAATATCTGAATCAATAAACTCCTGGAAACCTCTTGCGAGTAAAGCCTGGCAATATTCAGTATCGCGGATGGTGTTTAAAAATCTGGAGAAAGATGCCAGGAAAGTATTTGCGGCCGGTTTCTGGTACACATCCCTTATCACGCCCTCTTTCGTGAGATGATATTGCTGATCGAACTGGGCATGTATATCGGCAGGCATATTACCATACAGAAAGTCAGTAATCATTGCCTTACCAAACCACGTACCAGAACCTTCATCTCCTAAAGCATAACCCAAGCCATGTTTACCAGAATGCACTTCTTCCCCATCGAAAAAAGAAATATTTGAACCCGTTCCCAATACACAGCAGAGGCCTTTTTCGTGGCCACAAGTGGCATATGCGCTGCCCAATATATCGCTATCGGCGCTGATGTAAGCATTGGGGAATAACTGGCTTAAGGCATTAGTCACTATCTCATGCCTGTCGGGACTTGAGCAACCGGCGCCAAAAAAGTAAATTTCGGTAACATCTGCGCCATGGGCAACCATATCGGCGCCCTGGTCCTGCAGTATTTTTACCATTTCCTTTTCGGTCAGGAAATACGGATTTAACCCACCCGTTTTAAATGCCAACGGCTCCTTCTCGGGAACAGCAAGCAACCAGTCTGTTTTGGATGAACCGCTATCAGCAACAAGAATCATTTACAAATATCGTCGAGTGATTTTTGGGTAAGTGGCTTATGAATAAACGACGTAATGTATTTATTGTTGGTCGATTTTTTCAGATCAGTGGGGTCAAGTGAGGATGACAACATGAATATCTTGATGGACTGCTTATTATCGATGTCCAGCTTATCATACTCCTGCAAAAACTCAAAGCCGCCCATCATTGGCATGCGGATATCCAGGAATATCACATCAGGCGTTATGGCTCCCGTGCGCAAAGAATTAATGGCATCAGTAGCCGATTGGCTCACCACCACTTTCTCGGCAAACTCGCCGCTTTCTAAAATCTTGCGTGTGACAAAATTATCAATGTAATTGTCGTCTATCAGCAAACAGGTTTTATAATTTGACATCCACCTCAAAAATAACTTTTATAAAAATAAAAAAGAATGTGTTTCATTTTTTATTTTCTTAAACATCTGTGCTGTTTATCAACTGCTTAATAAAGATATTACAATTCATTATGCTCATTTTTTATATCTTGCCCGGATGAAATTATCACATGTAACAGGCCTTTTTTGTTTAATATTGCTTATCATGAACCACTCTACCAGCAAAGCCGCCGACAACGTACAGATATCTTATACTGTTACATTTCCAGAAGCACAGGCCCATTATGCCGAAATAGAAATGAACATTTCAGGGCTAAAACAAAATACGTTAGACCTAAAAATGCCGGTGTGGACACCTGGTTCTTACCTGGTAAGGGAGTTTGCTAAAAACGTAGAAACCTTCAGTGCCGAAGCCAATGGCAAACTAATCGGTTCAAAAAAGATTCGCAAAAACATCTGGCAAATTCAAACCGCCAATGTATCTGCTGTAACGGTAAAATATAAACTTTATGCTTTTGAACTATCGGTGCGCACCAGTTTGATCGACGTTTCGCACGCGTTTTTATCAACCAGCGGCGTGTTCATGTATCCCGAAGGGATGTTGCACCATCCTGCTACTATTCATGTTATTCCTTATAAAGGTTGGACAACTGTTTCCACGAGCCTGGAAATGGTTAATAATGACCCATTCACCCTGCATTCTCCTGATTATGATATTTTGTTTGACTCACCAATAGAAGTGGGTACGCAGGATGTGTTCAGTTTTGATGCAGATGGCGTAAAATATGAAGTAGCCATGTGCGGCCAGGGAAACTATGATAAGGAGAAGTTGAAAAAAGATATGCCGAAGCTCATCGACCAGGAGGTTGCTATTTTTGGTGAAGATCCGAATAAACGTTATGTATTCATCATTCATAATAATTTAAAAGGTGGGGGAGGTATCGAGCACCTAAGTTCGACCGTATTAGGTGTGGCGCGCGACAGTTATGCCAGCGAGGCTGGTTACCGTGGTTTCCTGGGACTGGTAGCTCATGAGCATTTCCATTTGTGGAATGTAAAACGTTTAAGACCCATTGCGCTCGGCCCATTTGATTACGATAATGAAAACTACACCACCAACCTGTGGATAGCCGAGGGCTTTACTACTTATTATCAGAACATTATTGTACGCCGCTCGAACATTTATCCGCCTGAAACTTACCTGGCGGCTTTGGCGGGAGATATTAATTATGTCGAGAATCAACCCGGTGGCAAGGTGCAACCTCTTTCTGAGGCCAGCTATGATGCCTGGATAAAATACTATCGCCCGAATGAGAACTCACTAAACACCACTATCTCCTACTACAGCAAAGGTGCGGTCATAGCGCTCATGTTCGACCTGGAGATCATCAACGACACGCACGGCAAATCTTGCCTTGACGACGTGATGAAATACATGTACGATACTTATTATAAAACCCACAAACGCGGCTACACAGACATGGAGTTCAAAGCTGCACTGGAAAAGTTCAGCGGTAAAAACCTGGACGAGTTTTATAAAAAATATATCAACGGTCTGGATGATATCGATTATGGCAAATACCTCAGCTATGCCGGTTACCAGTTAAAAGATGAACTTGCCGGGACTAACGATCCTTCATTGGGTATTGTTACCGCTTCGGCTAATAATAAGATCACCATTAGTAATGTAGTACGCAATTCTGCGGCATGGATCGATGGCCTGAATGCTGGCGATGAAATAACGGCTATCGATGGCAACAAGATAACTGATATGACCACTGCTTTGAATGGCAAAAAGCCGGGAGACAAGATCAGTGTATCTGTATTAAGAGACGGTTTACCAATTACGATACCTGTTACTTTACTAAAAAAGACGCAGGTAAAATACAGCATCATCAGCATTGACTCGCCTACCGCACAACAACTGGAAGTGCGTAAAAAATGGTTGAGATTGTAATATCACTTTCAAAAACGATGTCATTTCGATGAGCGGAAGGGGCGGTGATTTGGGGCGAAGAGAAATCTTATACGACATACATAGCGAACATGCAGGACCGAATATGCAAGGCGCAGAAGATTTCTCCTCACCCCACTACAAGACCCTTTCAGTTCGTTCGAAATGACAACCTTTTTATATTATTAAGCGATCAGCTTTGCTGCGGAAAACCATCCATCGCTTTATCCGCATAAGTTTTCTGCAGCCCTGTATCTTCAAAAGCCCAGCTAGCCATAGCAAATAATACCGGGTGTAATTTCTTTCCGGCTGTTGTAAGACTGTAAATTACGTAAGGCGGCACTACCGGTTTTGCCTCCCTGATCACCAGGTTATCCGCTTCCAATTGCTTTAGTGCTTGGATCAGCATTTTCTCTGTAATAGCCGGGATTGCTTTGCGCAGTTCGCTGTAACGTTTGTCACCAGTGAGCAAATGATATAAAATGATAGGTTTCCAATAACCGCCTATCTTTTCCATTACATAAGTAACCGGGCATTCGTTTAGGGCGAACTTCTTATTCTCCTGTATGGTTGAGCTTTCTTTTACCAGTGTCATGATACATACTTTAGGGTAAGTACTTGTAAAAAAGTAAGTACAAAAATAACTTTGTTCCATACAAAATCAAAATTAAAAGACTATGAAAATTATAGTAACAGGTTCACTGGGAAACATTAGTAAACCCCTCGCCAAAAAATTGGCGGCAAACGGTCACGATGTGACTATTATCAGCTCAGATGCAAACAAAGTAAATGAGATTGAAGCTTTAGGCGCTAAAGCAGCGATAGGCTCAATTGCCGATGTCGATTTTCTTGTAAAAGCATTCTCTGGTGCTGATGTAGTGTACACCATGATCCCGCCAAACTTCGCCGCAACCAATTACCGCAAATATGTCGGTGATTCGGGTAAGACTTATGCAGAAGCTATCAAAAAATCCGGTCTTAAACGTATCGTTAATCTGAGCAGTATCGGCGCCGACATCGATGGCGGAACAGGTCAGATCTCCGGTGTACATGATGCCGAGCTCGAATTGAATAAACTGGAAGGTGTCGCAATTAAACATGTGCGTGCCGGTTTCTTCTATACCAACTTTTACAATAATATCCCGATGATCAACCAGGGATTTATGGGATCAAACTATAACTCGCAGACCCGACTTGTGATGACTCATCCGCGCGATATTGCAAACATCGTAGCGGAAGAATTGCAAAATTCCTTTACCGGGACGAGCGTGCGCTATGCGGTAAGCGACGACCGTACGTTTGATGAAATAGTTAAAGTTTTAGGAACAGCAGTTGGCAAACCTGAACTAAAATGGATTGAATTTACGGATGAGCAGGCTTACGACGGAATGCTGCAAGGCGGTCTGTCACCTGAACTGGCCCGGAACTTTACCGAAATGGGGACCGCAATACGCAGCGCCATTTTATGGAAAGATTTCGACGCTACAGGCGGCGCAATCTCAGGCAAAATAAAACTCGAAGAGTTTGCAAAAGAACTTGCCGAACGGCTACAGGTGACTGCATAACAGTTTTCAATTTCTTTAGTTCTCGTTTTATTAAAAAGCTGTCTCTTATTATTTTATGAGACAGTTTTTCTGTTTAAAGGCTAAAAAATCAAAACATTTCTGATAGTCGGTAGCTTATATATAGTGAAAAACATTATAAACTAAAACATCATCTATCATGAATTCACTATTGTATATCATCGCCGTTATCCTCATCATAGGATGGGCATTGGGCGTATTTGTGTACTCAGCCGCCGGACTGATACACGTATTGTTGGTTATTGCGATCATAGCGATCATTTTAGGATTGCTGAGACGACCGACCGCTCTATAAATTTGAAAGTACTGAAAAAGGCCGCTGATGCGGCTTTTTTTATTTCCCCTTCTGTCCAAGCGAGAACCAGTTGCCCGAATCATCCTTAAACAAAGCCTCGAAACCATAAAACTCCTGTGTAGGCGCCTTGGTAAACTCTACTCCTTTGGCTTTTAATTCTTCGTAGGTTGCCAACAGATCATTACACTCAAACACGCCAAAACCGAATGTTCCGCCTTCTACCAGTTTACGCATGCCCTCGGCCGATTCTTTGGTGAACATCATGCCTTCGTTTATAGCCATCAAAGCTATTTCAAGATCAGGCTGCTCAGGCGGGTTAACAGTAAGCCACCGCATCCCCGGTCCCATGGGTGCATCGGTATGTACTTTAAAACCTAGTTTATTTACATAGAAATCGTAGGCGCTGTCCTGGTCGAGCACGAAAATGCTCACGTGGTTTAATCTGGTGATCATAATTTTATGGATTGATTGCCTCAAATATCCGAGATCGGAATTGCTCAGACTTCTTGAAAATTGCTCTTTTTGGTCCACCCGTTCATTTCGGCAAAGCAATTGGGAATGTATTTAAGAGGGTCTGTTTTTATCTCCAGTTGCTTACAAATACAGTCTTGTTGATAAGACGAAGGTGTTTGTCCAACCACGCGCTTAAATAAGCCGGTGAAGGAACTGATGCTATCAAATCCAACTGAATAGCACACTTCCGAAACAGATATCTCTTCCTTTAAAAGCAGTTTTGACTTTTCAATCCGCACCCAGGTCAGATATTGATGAGGTGTTTTGCCGTAAGTCTTTTTGAAAAGCCGGATAAAATGAAATTTGGAGAAGAAAGCTTCATCGGCAATATGGTCAAGGTCGATTGCGTCTGCATAGTTATCGTCAATAAATAACTTGGCTTTAACTATACGCCGGTAAAGATATACTTTGGGATAAAACTCCATTCGCTAAGATTACGATTAAAGCTATGAATTTTTGCCCATAAAAAGGGCTGCCATAGGCAACCCTTTAATTCACTTCCAATCACACTATTTCCTTTCTCTGCTTGCCGACTGATTTATGCTGCTTTCAGCTACTTCAGTAAGCTTGCTATCGGCGTTTTTTTCTTCTTGCAGGGTTGCTTCAAGCAACTCCGCAGCTTCATCATATCCTAATACTCCCGCCAATGTCCTTAATGTACCGTAGGATGCTATTTCATAATGCTCGATTTTCTGTCCTGCTGAAATAATTCCGGCATCCCGTGTGATGCTTCCTTTTTCGGTTTCGGAAACAATTTCATCACCCTCTTTTATCAGGCCTGCCATTGCTTCGCATTTTTTAGCCACGGCTTTTTCGCCTATTGACTGAAAGACCTTCTCTAACCGGCTTACATGATTTTCTGTTTCGACCAAATGATTTTGAATTGCTGAACGCAGCTCATCAGTGGTAGCTGCTTTAGCCATTTTTGGTAAGGCCGTCGTTAAATGCTTTTCAGCCCAATAAATATCTTTTAACTCATCAATGAATAATTCATTCAATGCTGATTCTGTCACACCAGAAGCTGCTTCTGCCTGATGTGATGCTGTTTTAGTGGTTGCCATAATGTAGATGATTTTTAATTGTTTGTTATTAATAAACTACAGACGGCGTGCTTTTTAAGTTTTATTTATTAGAAAAAATATTAATTAGAAATATAATCATGCGTGGCCTTTTATGATTTCAACAACTCAAGTGCCTTTTTAAGATCAGCTTTGTTTTTTGTCAGATTTTTCCAAGGATCATCAATGTTTTTCACGCGCTCCCGCATTGAGTTAATCGTATAGTCAGACAGCTTGAGATTGTTGTCTACTTCGCTCCAATCCAGAGGGGCAGAAACTGTCGCACCCGGTTTGGGTCTCACAGAATACGGACAGGCAATGGTCTGTCCCCTGCGGTTCTGTAGAAAATCAATATAGGTTTTATTTCTCCGCTTCGCGGGACTACGTTCAACACTGGTAATATCCGGCAACTCATCGTGAATAATATTCGCGGTATACTCTGCAAACATTTTGGTGAAATCATAATCATACTTAGCCCCCAGATAGCAGTAAACATGTAACCCCTTTGAGCCTGAGGTTTTTATGAACACATCCAGCTTCATCCGGTCGAACACTTCTTTGGTTTTAAGGGCTACTTCCACAGCTTCAGTGAAAGGGACATCATGCGGATCAATATCGATCACCACAAAATCCGGGTTCTCCGGCTTTTTGTAGGAACTGAGCCAGGGGTTGATCTCGATACAGCCCAGGTTCACCATGTAAAGCAAGGTCGCGGCATCCTTACCAATGATATAATTGATATTTTTATCATTGCTTTCAGAATAAAGCGGCTCTGTTTTTATATAGGATGGCAGGTGGCTGGTATCCACATCTTTCTGGAAAAAGCCCTCATCAGCAATACCATTAGGCTGCCTGCGCATAGAGATGGGCTTATCCTTGAGATATGGCACGATGTATTCAGCCATGTCATTATAATAATGGATAAGTTCGCCCTTGGTGATCCCTTCATCTTTCCAGAAAACCTTGCTCAGGTGTGTTCCTTTAACCTGGTTGCGGCCGAAGGTGAATACTTCCTCATCGGCCACTTGTTTATTGGGCGTTTCCATCACTACGTTTTCTTTGCTTTTATCTATGCGTAATCCTTTGTAAACCGGCTGCCGCAAATGCCCGTCGGCTGTCCACTCGGCATACCAAACTTCACATACTAATTTCGGCTTTATCCAGGTGACTTTCGTACGCTGATGCACTTTCTCTTCAAAAGACTTTTGACTGGTTTCAAGCGGATGCATTTTTCCATAAAGCTCACGGATCGAAGTCTCATTAAACCCGGTTCCGCAATTACCAATGTATCGGATTTTTTTTCCCTCATTAATCCCCAGCACCAAGGCACCGAAATGTTTTCTTGAACCAGTTGGCGCCGTAAACCCGCAAATAATCACGTCTTGCGAGTTTTGCAACTTAAACTTCTGCCATCTGTCCGACCGCTTGCCGCTCGCATAGGAGCTATGCACATCCTTGCCGATAATACCCTCCCAGCCTTCTTTTTTTGCCTTCGCGAAAAGCTCTGTACCCTTGCCTGCTATATGGTCGTTGTAAATAATTCGTTTGCTTTTCAGGGATGTGATCAGCGCTTTAAGTAACTCTTTCCGCTTACTCAATTCCATTCCGCGCAGATCATGCCCATTCAATTTTAACAGATCGAACACATAATATTTCAGCGTTCCGATGGTTGTGTCTTTTTTGTAATTCTGTATATGCTGAAACTTACTTATGCCCTCTTTATCCTCGATCACGAGTTCTCCATCCAGAATAGCATTTTGCTCAATCAGTTTTAGTTCATCCACGACATCTTTATAGTCCTTACTGAAGTCAATATTATTACGCGAAATCAGTTTTGCCTCCTTTCCGGTATAACCGATAGCCCGGTAACCATCAAGTTTCTTTTCATATATCCATTCCGGGTCGTCAAAAACTTGGGCTTCCAGTTTGGCCATCATGGGCGTATAGGCTTTCTCCCCTGCCGGCTCAGCATCAGCTTCTTCTTCCGTCTCTTTAGCTTCTTTTAGTTTGATCTTCTCATGCTTCGATGAAGCCTCCACCTCACCATGTTTGTTATTGCCAAGCTTTTTCACATCAACAGGCACCAAACTTTCACTATCATATTTTTTGGTGACGGCAAATCGGTCTTTATGTTTGATCAGCAGCCAGGAGTTATCTTCAGCGCTGTGTAGTTTTACCAATGCAAATTCACCTTTCAGTTTCTCGCCATTCAGCTTGAATTTCAGGTTGCCTGCTTTCAGTCCGGCACGTAAAGCTTTTATATCATCTTTTCTATTTTCTTCTAATGAGGTGTATGTTCCTTTATCCCAGATCATCACTACTCCGGCACCGTAATTTCCTTGAGGGATAATACCTTCAAACTTTCTGTAATCAAAAGGGTGATCTTCCACCATCATAGCAAGCCGTTTATCACCGGGGTTCATCGACGGGCCTTTCGGAACTGCCCAGCTTTTCAGCACGCCATCTAACTCAAGCCTGAAATCATAGTGCAAATGCGATGCATGATGCCGCTGAACAACAAAAGCCAAATGTTTGCTGTCGGCTTTGCCGCCTTTGGGTTCGGAGGTCTTGGTAAAAACACGTTTTTTGATATACTCCGCCAACCCCATATTATGCTCCTTTCCGTGCGTTCAGACTCTGCATCAGTTGGTCGTACAAGTCGTTATTGGTAGTTTTATGCGGTTTGAGCTTCTTGATGGTAGGACGTTTTCCTTTTGCTTTGGCTTCAATTATTTTGAGTAACTCCTGGTGGTAATCATCTTTGAATTTCGATACATCAAATTTCTCTTCGTATTGTTTGATCAGTGCAACACCCATATCCAGCTCTTTTTTGCCGACTGTAATATCATCATCGATATTCAGATCATCTGTGTTGCGGATCTCCTGAGCAAAACGTATCCGGGTAACCACCAGCACATGCTCAACAGGGTGAACAATACATAAGCTCTCGGTACTGCGTAAAACAAATCGTGCCAAGCCTGCCTTGCCAGTCTTCCGTAATGCTTCTACCAAAAGCGCATAGGCTTTGCTGTTCTTTGTATCAGGTTCGGTATAGTAGGAGGTTTCATAATACATTGGATTGACTTCCGAAATACCTACAAAACTTTCTATTTCGATCACTTTACTTTTTTCGGGTGCGGCATCTTCAAAATCGCGGTCTTCCAGTATCACGTAATCATCGTCCAGTTTGTACCCTTTTACGATCTTGTCATAAGGCACTTCCTTGTGCGTACTCTCATTCACCCGCTGGTAACGGATACGCGAATGGTCGCGGCTGTCGAGCATATCCAGTTCAAGGGAGCTGCTTTGCACTGCCGAATACAATTTAACGGGAATATTAACCAGTCCGAAGCCTATCGAACCTTTCCATATCGATCTCATAGCCAATTGTTTTACAACTAGTATAACTATGGAGAAGCGGGTTAGGTTTTATAGATTGATGTTTTTCGTATGAGAGGCGATGCGTCGCCTCTCTACACCTTTTGCAATTTCGTCCATTTGATGATCCACCAAACCAGTTCCGCGGTGAGCAGGGCACAAACAGCAAAAACAGCGGGGATAATACCTTTCCCGGTTGATACTAAGGCGCCAGATAATGCTACGGCATACGTTATTAATGGCAGTAATGCCATCACACAAAGTCCGAAGATATTGAGCGGAATTTTAAAGGGCCGTAGTCTATCAGGTTCAATGAGACGAAGACGGATCAGTGAGATATATTCTAAAAATAGTCCGGCACCATATACGGTAACATCGATGATGAGCAGGTCGGCAAAAGTCCATAGCACCATAAAGCTTACCACTAAAGAGCAAATGATGATCGATATGTAAGGCGTTCCGAATTTGGGGTGCAGTTTGTTCAGCCATTTGGGTAGCAGACCGTCATCAGCCATTACTTTTGGCACACGGGAAACGGAGAGCAATACCGCTGCGTAAATCCCAAGCGTACTAGCCATACCACCAGCAGCGAGCATGATGCCCAGCCATTTACCACTGATCAGAACTCCCAATTGAGGAAAACCTTTATCCGTTAAAGTAGTAGGATCAATATGCGATTGCTGTGCGACAAGTATCGCGAAGAAGTAAACGACCAGCACCAGAATGAAAGCTGTAAAAACAGAAATAAGGTAAGACCGCACAGGCTTCTCTACTTCCTCAGCATAAGTGGTCACGTTGTCCCATCCCAGGCAATTCCACATCACGGTATACAAAGCCATACCCATTGACGGGTAGCTGATGCCCTTTAATGATGGCGAAGGGATTGATAAACCGCCCGTGTGATGATAGAAAAAAGCGATGATCAGCACTAAAAAGGGCGTTAATACAGCCACGCTCAGGATCAGCGATACGCGCCCTACTGGTACAATCCCCAAAATATTCAATCCGGCTGATGCCCAGATAATGCACAGGCAAACCGGTATTTTGTAAGCAGCCAATTCGGGGAAGAAAAAGGTAGCATATTCCACAAACAACACCGGGTAAATTGCCAGGTCGACAAAGGTATACAGCCAAGTCCACCAACCCTCATAAAATCCCCAGCGGGTTCCTAAAGCATATTTCACCCACCGGTAATAGCCGCCTTCAATGGGCATCATGCTGTTCAGTTCCAATACCGTGAAAATGGCGGGCACATCCCATACCATCGGCGTCAACAACAACAATAGTAATGCGCCATGCTCACCGGCGTAAGATAAAAGCGGCTCGAGTCCGTAAGGCCCACCGGAAACGGTAAAAAAGATCACGGCAACCAATTGCAGGGGGCGGATCTTCTTTATGGCAGGTGATGAGGGCATGCGTGCCGATAAAAATATTGTTTTTGATGGGATTTGCCATCAGCTTTCGCTAACAATTCTATATTTGAATAAAATCTAACCTGATGAGAAAGAATTTACTGACACTCCTTGCCGTGCTCTGCACTTTTTCCCTGTCATTTGCCCAACAGAAAGTTCCGCGGTTCCATGTCATAGCACTTTATGAAAACGGCGGTCACCATGTAGAATACTCCAAAGCAGCCAAAGTATGGCTGGATAAACTGGCAGTCGACAGTAATTTCAGCATCGATTATATCCAGAACACGGATAAGATAAACGAAGAGTTTTTGAGCCATTATCAATTGTTCATCCAACTGGATTATGCGCCATATGCATGGAAACCCGAGGCTGCTAAAGCTTTTGAAAAATATATTGACGAAGGTCGCGGCGGGTGGATCGGTTTCCATCATGCTACGCTATTGGGCGAATTTGATGGATACCCGATGTGGCAATGGTTCTCTGACTTTATGGGTGGCATCCGCTGGAAAAACTATATCGCCACTTTTGTTCAGGGCGATGTAAAAGTAGAAGATCAGCGACATCCGGTAATGAAAGGCGTTCCGTCATCATTCTGGATAAAAACTGAGGAGTTTTATACTTATGATAAAAGTCCGCGGCCGAATGTGCATGTGATAGCCAGCGTGGATGAAAATTCTTATATCCCCAAATCAGATGTCAAAATGGGCGATCACCCTGTAATCTGGAGTAACGAGCATGTAAAAGCGCGCAATGTGTATATTTTCATGGGCCACTCTCCCGACCTGTTTCAAAACGACGCTTACAAAAAGCTATTTACCAATGCCATATTCTGGGCCTCGGCCAAACCATAAAACCTGAAA
>Ga0207695_10002636_pt1 | contig 26245 bp, 18 predicted proteins | sample KBSC54metaG_FD_184354 | JGI IMG/M metagenome (GOLD analysis project Ga0207695, IMG submission 184354) | Corn rhizosphere microbial communities from Kellogg Biological Station, Michigan, USA - KBS C5-4 metaG (SPAdes) (version 2) | ecosystem: Host-associated > Plants > Roots > Rhizosphere > Soil...
TGATGAACAAGCCCCGCGCGGAGTTGCGGGCGAAGCTACTTGAGGAGAGTCTCACGAAAAGGCCGAGAAAACCTCGAAAGAAACGCTTAAGTTGATGCCATTAAGGACGGGCCATCAAATGCGCCAACAACATGCGGCAGATTTACGTCGCATGCATCCTGTATTCCAACACGCTTATTAAACTGCCAATTCCCGGAGAAATCGTTCAAGGTGGTTTCGAACCGGGGTCGTGCTGCGCGTACAAGGACTTCGGTGTTCTTGATTTTGAGCGAGGCAGTCTATGGGATTTTTTAGGTTCGAGCGCGACAGACCGGTCCGCCACGTTCTTGTGTCCCTCGGATGATGGCGTTTTCACTGCACCGGATGGCGGCACGCGCAAAGAAATGTATCTCCGTCCCCGGAACTTCAGCTACTGCTTCAATTGCGAGATGCGCGGCCCGCTCCGGCCCGATACGAAGGAAGCGGCAAAGCCGCCGCCATCCGGCATCCGCCCGACCGACATCACGCGGCCCGACCGGAAGATCCTCATCATCGAAATTGAGCAGGAGGACCGGCTGGATTTCGACTACGTTTCGTTCGCAGGTACGCCGACGATTAACAGTGCGACACCAGGTTTTCGATTCAACTTCACTCATCGCCATCTCGGCAAAGGCAACCAGTGCTTCGCCGACGGGCATGTCGAGATGATGCCGCCCATCGCTTACCAACTGCCGTGGTATGCTGGCAGCGACGCGTACGAATACCTGGACCTGTTTCATAATCCAGATCGCTGATGAACTGACCATGGACTCCCTCGGCCGAATTAAAGGTGACGCGAACGATTAACCAGCTACACGCAGACAAACGCCGATAAACGATCGCGTCACCTTTATTTTAAACGATGCCCCCGGCGTGGTGGACCTCATCTGAACCTTCTGAGAAAGACATTTACTTCGGGACCCGGCCGGACGGTTATGTTGCCGCCTCTTACCAGGACGGGAGGGTTTATCTCCGGAGAAGCACCTATTGATGTACATCAGAGCCGCCAATGTTTCGGCAATGAGCCGTCGCGGTAGCCTGCAACGATCTGCTCGGCATTCAGCATCATCCAAAATTGAATCTCGCGATCTATACCCTCAATCGCGATCACTGCTTTTTCGGTAGGCGGCAACTCGGCACGCCTTGCCTTCAGCGCGCGGACATGCGCCAGCCGGACCTTATCGGCGACTTCTTTCAGTTTCTTCGGATCGGCTGCGTCTTTGAGAATAGCAATAAATGTTTCTTCCATTTCAGCAAGGTTTGAACCAGTATCTAAGGGTCAATCAAAAATGTTTGCCACCGATGGGGCACCGATGAACACCGATGCGGAGAATCTGATGTGACCACCGAGGCCGTCGTTCAGTGCGGCTACACCATTGCCGTGAGCGACCGAAGGACGCTGATTAGCTGAATATCGAATTGAATCGGTGCTAATCGGTGCCCCATCGGTGGCAAAAAAACATGTGCGATTGCCACATGGGAATACTCTTGAGCGCGGTCCGTCTCATGCGGACAATCCTGCCAATGGATCAAGCCGCGATTCTTCGCAATTACAAGGAACTCCGCCGCAAGTCGATCGCGATCAATACGCGCTTGGTCGAATCCCTCAGCGGCGAAGAAATGCGCGAAGCGGCTTCCGCCCTGGGAATCCTTCACGGCAAAAATGAACTGGTATTGCAGACGGAAGACGAACTCAGCGTGATGATGGATTATGCGATCTACAACCTTTTCCGCGATGGGAAAAATGCGGTGGATCGATTGCTGGAAATCAATCCGTTCCCGCAAGATTCGCCGGAACAGCGACTGCTGCGCGCGATGCAGAAATCTCATTTCACTCTGTTCGAGACGACCCAGGCCGTGCTGGGGCTTGGCGTGCGAGGGCTGGATGGGCCGGAGAAAACGCCAATCGTGATCGTGGATACGGGCTTCAGTCAGACGGCCCATCCGGGGCTGGTGCTGGCGACGAGAATTTATTCCCCCGAAGAAGATTGGTGGATGACGAGCGGGACCGCGCTGCCGCTGAATCAAGAAGCATTGCACCGAATGGCCCGCGGGTTCCAGAACTACGCGCAACGCCACGGCCACGAACCGTCGGAATCGCAGCACGAAGCCATCGTCCGGCGTGCCTGCATTCAATCCGGCGCATCACGACAAGTCAGCTATGCCAAGATCGGCAGCCGCGGCGATCAATGCCCCGCGCCCAAAATCGGCCGCAACGATCCCTGCCCCTGCGGCAGTGGTAAGAAATATAAGAAGTGCTGCGGCCAAGCGCCTTCCAAAAAATAGCACCTTCCCACGCGGCATTAAACATTTGTGGTTGAAACGGCATACCGATATATTGGAATGCAAAGGTCGGGAATCGGGATGGGGAGTGCCAATCTCGTTTTCCTTGTCCAGGCTCATCTCAAGCTAGGTATACGGGGATTGAATATGCGTTTGCTTCAAATCGCTGGATTGTGCGCGTTGACGGCGGTGTTTGCGCAGCGGGCATCCGCGACGGACTATACGCCGGTCTATCTTTACCATGTGCCCGCGTCATCTAACATGGATGCAACGCACGTCGCAGTTGGGGGTGCCTTAGTCGGTAACTCGGCCACTTCACCGATGTTTTACACGTCGAGTGGAACGCCTGTCGATCTCACGCCGACCAACCTTCCTTATCTGACTGCAGGTTCGATATACGTCGATAGTTCCGACGGCACGCACGAGGTGGGGATCGGCGGCGCCAACGATGGGACGTCCCATCCACTCCTGTGGAATACACCAGGTAGCACCGCTGTAGATCTGATGCCAGCCATCGGCTTCACTCAGGTCGAAGCGATCGCGGTCAGCGGCAGTCAGCAGGTGGGTCAGGGCTATGGCCCCGCTACGGCGTTTCAGTCGCACGCGCTGATGTGGAGTGGCACGAGTGCTTCCTTTGTCGATCTTAATCCATCTAACTTTAAGGATTCGCACGCTCTTGCTACAGATGGCACACATCAAGCCGGTTACGGCGACTTGTCCGATGGAACCGTGCACGCCCTGCTCTGGAGTGGCAGCAATCAGGCGACTGACCTCGGACAAGGCTTTGCCGAGGGAGTCAAGGCGACGCAAGTTGTGGGTCGGGCGAGTTTTTCTGGATACACCTACGAACATGCAGCCATTTGGAACGGTTCGGCTTCGTCCTTATCAATTCTGAATACCGTCGACGGCCAGACCAGCAATCAAAATGCGCCGAGCTGGTATTGGGGTGAGACGGACGCGGTAGCGACCAACTTAAACCAGCAGGTCGGATATGGGCAGTACAACAGTATGCCCAACCGTCTGCCGGAGGCCCCCATCACCACTTACACGCACGCATTGGTCTGGAACGGCCCAGGCAGTACTGCTGTCGATTTGAACTCGTATTTGCCGGCCAACTACAACAGCCAGGCATTCAGCGTTGACGATGCTGGCGACGTATTCGGCACAGCCTCGGCACAAGGCGCATCAGATTTTTACGTTGTGGAATGGACCCCCACACCCGAACCTGGTGCCGCTTTCCTCTCGAGCGCGGGCGTGGCGATTTCCCTGCTTCGACGTCGTTCCCGTAGGCGGGTCTAGCTGGAGCATTCGCTTCAGATTTGCGAAGAAAGCGATCTTACTGCCGCAGCCGCTTGATGCGTTCCTCGACATCGAGGTAATTGAAATCCATCAGGGCAACCCGGCTGAACTGTTTGACGAAGAAAAGGGGTCACCACTGATTATTGTTGACGGGGCGACGGTCCACCGTTAGCCTCTTGGCCCATGCCACGCGCGCGGCGAAACATCGCGGCCGGGACCTACTATCACGTGCTGAACCGCGGCAATGGCCAGCGGCGGCTGTTTTACAAGGACCGCGATTATCTGGCCTTCGTTCGCGTGCTGGCCGAAGGGCTCGAGCGCTATCGGGTCGATCTGCTGGCCTGGTGCCTCATGCCCAACCACTGGCATCTGGTGCTGCGGCCGCGGGACGCGTCGGCGCTTTCGCGGCTGATGGGGTGGATCGGCGTCACCCACGTTCGCCGACATCACCAGCATTACCACACCCGCGGCGGCGGCCATTTATATCAAGGGCGATTCAAAAGTTTCCCGGTGCAAGATGATCGGCATTTCCGCACGGTCTGCCGCTATGTGGAAGCCAACGCGAGGCGTGCGGGATTGGTCCGACGCGCGGAGCAATGGGGCTGGAGCAGCCTAGCGCAACCGCCCGCGCCGGCTCCTGAATCGCGCCCATGGCCGACGCTCGCGGAATGGCCGATGCCCAAGCCTCACGACTGGCTCGATCGCGTCAATGAGCCGCTGAGCAAACAGGAACGCGAGGCGTTGCAAACCAGCGTCATCCGCGGCCGTCCTTTCGGCCAAGCCGACTGGGTCGCCGACACAGCCAAGCGATTGAATCTGACTCACACCCTGCGCGACCCCGGCCGCCCGCCGAAGAAGCCGAAGGAACCGAAATGAGTAGTGACCCCTTTTCTTTACCTCGCGCTCACATCGAACGCGTGAGGGGAAACAGCCTAAGAAACAGGTGAGTTATCGCCGTTTCGGCAAGCTGATGATTTTGATCTGCTGCGCGACGCACCTGATCCTGGCGGCCACCGCTTCGGCCGGCCCGACGCCCGACATCGACCAGCTCGCACCGCTGCTGGAGCAGCTCACGCCGGCAACCACCATCGAACGGCTCGTCGCCGACGCCGGGTTCGACTCAGTGTTTAACCACCAACTGCTTCGCGATTACCACGGCATCCGCTCAACGATCCCCGCTGCACATGGCCGGCCCTCCAACGACCCCGCGAAGCTGCCCAAGGACCCATACCGCCGGCTGATGAAGACCCGCTTCAATGCCAAGGCGTACCGCAATCGCCCACAGGTGGAGACGGCCATCTCGATGATGAAACGGAATCTGGGTGACTGCCTGCGCGGCCGAACCTACCAAAGCCGCCGCCGCGACATGCTGCTCATGGTGCTGACGCACAACATCGGTATTGTGCTGTTAATCGTTTGGGCTTAGGTTTTCTACAGAGCCGATCACGTCACCTTTATTTGAAGCCGTCACCTTTATTTGAAGCCACCTTTATTTGAAGCCGTCACCTTTTCTTTACAAAGATGAAGATCGAACACAATGAAGGCGAAGTAGCGGCTAAGGCGGCGTGATGATGCTGCTATGGCGACGAAGTATCCGAATCCACGTCAAGCATTGGTCTCTTGAGATGAGCTAATGAATCGTCTCCTAACTCGTTTATATTCAATATCTTTGCTCCAGCTTCTCTTGCAGCATGTTGGTGTTCGGGAAGAACAGACGAAATCACGGTGAATTTCCCTTCTCCATGGGAGATAATTGTTGCAACAAGGCCTTCTTCTCTCTTTTTTTGGAGAAAATCCTCGATCGCTTTAAGGGTATCATGTGCGTTAATTCCAGCGGCGGATTGGCCGAGTAGAACCTTCTCTTGCTTCTTCGCTTCATCCGTATCCCCCTTTACTAACGCAGACCGTATGACGCTCCCCAACGCAGCGGGCATCTTTCCGATTCCCTTTACTATCGACCGGATGGCTAATAACGATACGGCTGGGATAGCGGGAATGCTTTCGGCTATTACCATTAAGTGTAAGTTCACCCGAGTCCACACTTCGGCCCACGAATTGGGCGGTGGATCAGTCTCCTTGGGTTCGATTTTTGCTTGAATGCGGAATCCAGCCGCTCCCAATTCCACTTCGATGGGCTCATTCTCGTCACTGTGGATGGATTGTTCGTTAGGTTCACTCATACGGGAACCGCTGCGGAAACGATCCCTACGCCTTGCGAACGAACACGCTCAATCCCGAGGCCACCTTCGGCGCGGACTAAATCGCCGAGCAGCCCCACCAATGTCGAATACTCGTCTACTGAGAGGTATCGAGGGTCCCAAATCACCGCGATGCTAGGATCACTGTTGATAAAATCTTCGCCGCTAGGATCAACGGTGGCCTCATTTCCGAAAGGCCAGAGTTCCTCCCCCAGCAATAATTGGATTACAGTCCCCTCGCTCTTTTTCGGAAATTCACTCGCGCGTGCTCGAAGATAACCTAGATCGTGCACGGTCGATTGCTTCATTGTTTTAGAATTACCTAATTCAGAGGCCATCCTTATCGAATAATTTATAACCCCCGTAAGCTGGGGCGTAAAAGATTGCTTATGAGGGAAGTCAATGAAATATATCTTTACAGCTTCCAAAAACGCTTTCAACGAAGGACGCAGGGCGCTAGATTCGAAAACAGCATTAGCCAGCGCTTTTTCAATGGACGGCCTTTCCCGAAAGTATGGTGAATCCTGCGTGATATATTCAATCGTCAATTCAACAAAATGCCCCAGGTATGAAGGATAGGGTAATTTCGCCCGCAGATATAAGTCTTTGACGCGCAGCATTGATCGCACAACCAATGCCATAGCACTTTTCGGCGTCAGCGATTCGAAATCGCTTATTTCAAACAAATCATTATCCATTGGGACTTCCTGTCAGGCTCGGCGATGCGTTATTAACCATTTTAATGAAGGGGCCTGCCCGCACACAAATCAATTATTCTCAATTGCCGGTCCCCGAATTAAAGGTGACGCGAACGTTCGCGTCACTTTATTTGAACCCCGCGTCACCTTTATTTGAAACCCTTTATTTGAAGCCATCACCCTGTCCCTTTTTTCGGTTCATTGCAGATAAAAAACCGAGGCGGACACATTTCTGCATCCGCCTCGGTCGCAGGACATTTCCTTACGTCTTTTCCGGTCGTGGCAACTCCAACTTCCACGTCTTGGCGTCGTTGTCCATCACCATTTCCTGGCGATTCAGGTCAAACAGTCGGCGGTCCTGCTTGAGTTGCCGGCGGCGGGCCTTCATATCCTTATCGCGATCGATGGCATGGGCATCGGTCAATCCTCGCCGAACCGGCGCGAGCATGCCCATCGCCTTGAGCACGCTGAGCGCTGCGCCGCGATCGCCGCCGGCCAGGGCTCCGTCGAGGGCATCGACCGCTTTCTCGGCCAGCACCAGCAGCCGGTTGCGCGTGAGCTCTTCCGAATGCTGTCGCCAGGCATTGAGGGCGGCGACGAAATGGCTGTCGCTCTGCCAGCGGTAAACGGTGCTTCGGCTCACGCCCGCCGCCGCGGCCGCGAAGAGGATCTTCTTGCCCGACGCCAGCGCCCGCAAAAACGCGATTTGCCGATCGGTCAAATGATCGGCCATCGGCTCATCGAGCACCCGCGCCACCACCGCCGGCTCCCCCGGCGGCGCTTGGGCCGGGCTGCTCAGGATCATCGCGCCATCCACCTTTGGCGCATCACTCCCTTCGGTGGAACAAGAACCGTTCGCAACCGGAGACCCCTGGGCCTCCGCACCCTGAGCGGACTGTTCGTCCGCTCCCGTTCGCAAAAAGTTATCCATCGTGAATTATGTACGAAATATGCGCACTTTAATTCAAGGGTGTATCACTCATTTTTTTTGCGGGTAAATCAGCGGGTTTTCGCGGGGATTTGGCGGATTTTTCGAGAAATCGAATTTTGGTGCGTTGAACCAGGGGCAATACGCCCCTACCCGACCGGTGAATCGGCCCATCGGAGTCCGTCATAGCGCAAGAAGTGTTAGCTGCCGTTGCTATTGCCCACAAGTCGCCATGACTCGCCGATCATGTTTCGGAAGTCGAAGAGCTGGTCGGGTTGCTGGAAGCCGATGAGGCGAAGATGATTGCAAACGGCGCGATGAAGCGCGGGAAAGATAAGAGGAAAACACGCAGAGTAATCCGCGAGCCGCCTACAGGCGGCTCTTTTATGCGCTGGCGGTAAGATGGTCAATAAAACAATGACGTATCGTGCGATCTGTCCAGCGTGCCAATGCCGCCTTCCAAGAAAAGGTTTCATTCATCCGTTTTCAAATTGCCCGGAGTGCGGCGTAGAGATCAAAGCAGTGCGTAGCTGGAATCGCAATGGAAATATCGTCGGAGGGATCGTGCTAGCCGCCTTTTTTATTTTAGGGGCGACCGGCATCGCGCTGGGGGCCGTAGGATGGCTGCGGCCCATTTTGCTGATGATTAGCTTCTTCTTGGGAAGCTGGTATCTATGGCCATACGTGACGCCCTACGAACTCAAAATGCCAAAGTGCCGCGCTTGTGGTTACGACCTTCGCGCCACGCCAGACCGATGCCCGGAATGCGGAACTGTGCCAGCCGAAAGAATCAAAAAAAATTCAGACTGACCCATTACCGATTTTCCGAAAAACGGAATTTTGGGTGCATTGAAGCAGATCATTCCGGCGAATCCGGCCTTCCGGTTGCACCCTTATGCCCAATCGTGCGCGCGCCGGCGGCGAAGATCGCGGGGAGGGGCGCGTGGGGCGGAGGCGGGGCTTCGTAGCCTTCCCAGCCGCCGCCGAGGGCTTTGTAGAGGAGGATGAAATCCTGGATCACCGCTTCCTGGGCGACGGCATATTGATCTTCCAGAGCGTAGAGCTGGTTCTGGGCATCAAGCACATATAGGAAATCGACGAGGCCCAGCGTCCATCCCTGCTCGGCAAGTTTGGCGGCTCGCCGACTGGCGTTCACCGCCGTTGCGAGTTGTGAAAGCTGGGATTGCTGGGCGGAGTAGTTGCTGATGGCATCATCGACTTCGCGCACGGCATTGATGACGGTGGCGCGGTAGCCGAAGTAGAGCTCCTGCGTGCGGAAATCCTGCACGCGGACGAGGGCGTCGAGCGTTCCAAAATCGAGGAAAGGCCAGTAGAAGCTCGGGCCGATCGACCAGACCATGCTGTTGACGACGGGCGTGCGGCCAAGACCTTGGCCTTGAAAGCCCGCCCCGCCGGTGAGGGCGACGCGTGGAAAGAGGTTGGCTGTGGCGACGCCTATGCGCGCTGTGGAAGCAGCGAGTTCGCGCTCGGCCCGGCGAATGTCAGGTCGGCGGCGCAGAAGCTGGATCGGCATGCCTAAGCCAACTTGAGGCGGAGTAGCCGGCAGCGGCGAGACTTCTTCCAGCTCGGCGCGGAGCTGCTCGGGATATTTTCCAAGAAGCACGGCCAGGGCACGCTCAGCTTCGGAAACGGCCGCCTCGATCGGCGCGATCTTCGCTTGCGAAGTGGCGAGTTGCCGCTCGGCTAGTGCGACGTCCAGTTCCCGGCCAAGCTGCTGCTGAAATTTCAATCGCACGAGATCGGTAATTCGCCCCTGAGACGCGGCATTTTCACGTGCGATTTCCAAGCGCAATTGCAAGGCGCGGAGATCGCTGTAGGTGCGCACGACTTCGCCGACGAGAATGACGACCATCTCGTTGCGCGCTTCCATGGCCGCCTGGGTATCGGCGCGAGAAGCTTCCAGTTCGCGGGAAAACCTGCCAAACAGGTCCAGTTCCCAGGCCGAATCAAAGCCGGCGACGTGGGTGATTTCAGAAAGGCCGGCGGTGTTGGTGCCGGCATGCAGCGGCGCATCGACCCGGCCGCGGGCGGAATTGGTTCCGGAGCCTCGCCCCGCGCCGACGCTCATGTTGATCGAAGGCACGCCGCCGATGCCCGGCACGATGCCGCCGCCGGTGGCGTATTCCAATTCGCGCGCCTGCTGGAGGCGCGTGGCGGCCATGCGAAGATCGAGATTTCCCGCGACCGCGCGATCGACCAGCGAATCGAGTTCCGGGTCATCGAGAGAATGCCACCAGTGCGTGAGATCAGGCGGCTGATTCGATGCGGTTGATGGTTGCGTGGCGCTGGATGGGCGGGTGTCGGCGCCGGGACGCGTGGCGGCAGTCGTGGAACCGGCCTGCCAGCTTCCGTCAAAACCGGTGGGCATTTCCATGCGCGGCGGATGGTAGTTGGGTCCGACCACGCACCCGCCGATGCAAAGAGCGCCGAGCGCGGATACCACGAACCCCGCACGTTTCAAACAGTCGGGAATTAGTATGCGATTCATCTGGAGGATCTTAAAGCTGGGCCTTACAGCGGGCGAAACGTTGTCAAAAGCTGACGCAGTATTTAGCAGGGATCGCTTTAACGGATTTTCGTTAGCCGCCCGGCTTGTCGGACGCTGCTCCGATCGCAAATGCAGGAAGCGCCCGACAATCCGGGCGGCTAAACTCGGCTGACCGCGCCACCGCACGGCGCTATTTTGTATTTCCCGGAATGACGGCCGACGCGGTCGAGGGCTGCGCGTGCGCGCCGGTCGGTTGTGGCGCGGCGGTTTCGTCAATGTCGTGCGGGTCAACTTTATCGCCGCTGGCGATCTGGCTGCCTACGTTCAATGCGATGGTCTCATTCCCAGTTAATCCCGAAGCAATCTCCACTTCATTGCCCAGGTCGCGGCCAATGGTGACCGGCCTCAATTGGACGCGGTTATCCGGCCCGATCACCGCCACTTCAGCGCCGCTGGGGCCGAAGGTCAGGCCGGCCGCGGGAACGCGAAGCGGTGGGTGAGCGCGGCTGGTGCGGAAGGTGGACATTACGAACATTCCCGGCAGAAGCTCGAGCTTCGGATTGGGTACATCCACTTCCACTTTCAGGGTCTTGGTCGCCGGGTCGATCGCTTCGGAGGTGCGCGCCACCTTGCCGGAAAAGTCACGGCCGGGATATTCGCGGGCCTTCACTGAGACTTCCATTCCATTATGAATATCCGGTGCGGCCGCCTCGGGGACATCGACGAAAACACGCACCGTGTCATATTTGGCAATGGTGAACAGCGGCGTAGTGTTGGTGGTGCTGCCGGCGGTGACCAGCGATCCCTTATCCACCTGTCGGGCCGTGATGACGCCATCAAAAGGCGCCTCGACGCTCTTGAATTCCTGAAGATGTTTCAGCCGCGCCAGGTCAGCCTCGCCAGAGGTAATCTGAGCATCGGCCGCTTTGAGCTTCGCAATTGCCTCGTCCCATTCACTTTTCTTCTGATCTCGCTCCTGAATGGCGACAACGCCCGCTGGCACCGCCGCCTGCCATCGCTTGTAGCTCAATTCCGTAAAGTGGACCGCGCTATCGGCAACGTTTCGCTCGGCCTGCAATTCCTGAATCCTGGCCAGCGTCGCCGTGTATTGGTCATCCAACTCTGGCGTTTCGATCGTTGCCAGGACTTCATTGGCTTTGACGTGATCTCCGATGTCCTTGTTGAAGTCATGCACATAACCACTGACTCGGGCATAGAGTGTTGTCTCGAACCAGGCCGAAGTGCGGCCAGGTAACCCGAGGAACGCCGCCGCCGGTGCGCGTCCAACATGCACGACGTCCACCGGCACCGGCTGCTCAACTTCGTGCAAGGTGATGTTGGACAGCTCCATTTGCGCGCGGGCACGGGAGTGGTGGCCTAGCACGAAGATGACCCCCAACGCCACGGCGACAATAATGACAAAGAGGATGACGTTGCGCGCGGTCGTGCTCGAATAATGGATCGGAACGTGCGAAGTGCCTTCATCGCCATGTGCTGGGCGATTGACGGGTTCGAGATTCTTCATCACAGTGTTCTTTCCATTTCCGTGGTCCAGCGTTTTCCGGACATATTCCATGGGAGGCGGATCATTGTACATGAAATCGGTTCCTCAAATGCTCAAAACCATACTGGCCAAGCTCAAGCCCGTACCGCCGTCGAGGCGCCGCGGCCGCGCATCAGCCGATACATCGCCGGCACAAAAATCAGCGTAGCAAACGTCGCGAAAACCAGTCCGCCAATGACGGCTCGGCCCAGCGGCGCGTTTTGCTCGCCGCCTTCCCCGATCCCCAGGGCCATCGGAATCATGCCCAGCACCATGGCGCCTGCGGTCATCAGCACGGGACGAAGACGGGTATAACCAGCCGAGATCGCGGCAGTCAGGGCATCATCACCGGCCTCCATACGCTGGTTGGCAAACGCCACGACCAGAATGCTATTGGCCGTCGTCAATCCAATGCACATCAGGGATCCCATGAGCGCTGGTACGCTGATGTGTGTGTGCGTCAGGAACAGCATGCACATCACGCCGCCCAGGGCGCACGGCACCGCCATCAGCACGATCAGCGGATCGAGCCAGCTTTGGAAACTCATGACCATCAAGAGAAATACGAGAATGCAGGCCAACCCAATTCCCATGAACAGCCCGAAGAAGCTGGTCCGCATCGTCTCAATTTTTCCGCCGACCGTCAGGTGAATCGCGGTGCTCGCGTCCGGTTGATCTGCCTTGAGGACCCTGTCGATCGCAGTCGCAACGGAACCAAGATCGCGCCCCTGCACATCTGCCTGAACATCAAATGTCGGGCGGATGTTGTACTGCGACAGGATCATCGGGGCCGTCTCCCGGCTGACCGTGGCCAGGTTCATGAGCAACTGTCGATTCTTACCGTCTGCAGCCGTAATGGGCAGGTTATCGAGCTCCTGCATATTGTCCATGTGGTAGGCTGGCGTCTGCACGAGCAGCGGATAAGTGATGTTACTGGCTGGGTTGACCCAGAAATTTGGCGACACCATTGCGCTGGAGCTGAGCGTGACCAGGACATTATCGGCGATATCACGCTGGGTCATGCCCATGGTGCCGGCGAGGGTCCGATCCACGTCGATTTTGATGTCCGGCGCGTCGGGAACCTGGAAAATATGGGCGTCCACGATTCCCGGCACCTTTTTCAGATCGGCCAGCACTTTGCGGGCAACCGCGTAGTTCTTGAGATACCTTGGTCCCGAAACACGAATGTCGATCGGCGAGGGCTGTCCGAAATTCAGCACCTGATTGACAATGTCCGCCGGTTGAAAGAAGAAAGTCATGCCCGGGAATTTCTTCGGCAGGTCGCGCCGCAGGGCGGCGATGTGATCGGCCGTCGGGCGATGATGCTCGTTGAGGGAGATTAGGATTTCGCCATCCATCGGCCCGACCGTTGCCGAATCGGACAGCGCGATGTTGATGCCGCTGTAAGGCAGCCCGATATTGTCCAGCATCACGTCCACTTCATTGCTGCCGACCACCTGTCGAATCTCGTGCTCAACCTTCCCGAACTCTGCTTGTGTGGATTCGAGCTTGGTTCCGGCCGGCGCGCGAACGTGCAGTCGCATCTGGCCCGCATCGACGGCCGGGAAAAAGTCCATGCCCAGGCGCGGGAACAGCAGGCAGGAAAAGGCGATCAGCGCTACGAAAAACGCGCCGGTGGATTTGGGATGAGCTGCCGCCCAGGACACGTAATTGCGATAGGCGTTGCGGAAGGCGTTGAAGCCGCCGTTGAAAATCTCGTGGGCAAAAAGAATCGGGTTATAGCGCTGTCGGCGAATCACGTCATGCGCACCGGGGCGATGACCATGCTTTTGCAGGTAGCCGCGCATCAGGTATTTGAACAAGACCGGCACAAGCGTGAAGGACAGCAGGAAACTGGCCAGCAGCGCCAGGATCACCGAAAGAGACATCGGCGAGAAGAGGTATTTAGCCACGCCCTCTAACAGGAAAACCGGCACAAACACGATGCAAATCGCGATGGTGGAAACCAGCGTCGGCCCGAGGATTTCTGCCGAGCCCTCCTCGATCGCCGGCACCAGATGTTTGCCCAGGCCGAGATTTCGCTCGATGTTTTCGATGACGACGGTGGCATTATCGACCAGGATGCCCACGGCCAGCGCGAAGCCGCCGAGGGTCATGGTGTTGAGCGTCTGGTTCATCAGCTTCATGACCAGAAGAGCCGCAACGATCGAAAGCGGGATCGACGCAAGAATGATCAGCGTGAGGCGCCAGTTGCCCAGGAACAGCAGGATCATGATTGCCGTCAGGCCGGCGGCCATGAGTCCGCCCATCAAGACGCTGTTCATGGCGGCCTTGACGAACATCGATTGGTCGAAGATTGGCTTTACATGCATCCCGGCCGGCAGCAGCGTGCGAATTTCGGGAAGCAGGTTCTTCACGCCGTCGATGACCGACAGGGTCGAAACGCCGCCCGTCTTTCGGATCGTCATCAGCGTCGCGGGGCGGCCATTTTCGGCAACTGAATTGGTCTGCACGACGTGCCCATCATGAATGTAGGCCACGTCACGCAGGAAAATGGTTTTTCCGTTAACCTCCTTGACGGGATAATCGTTCATTGCCGAAATGACATCCGGTGTGTTGTTCATCGCAACCGGATAATCCTTGTTGCCGATCTTCACGTCGCCGGAGGGAGAGACAATATTCTGCTTCTGAAGGGCGTTGACCACATCCATTGGGGTCATCGCGCGCGCCTGCAGCGACGCCGCGTCCAGGTCCACCATCATCACGCGGGGTTTGCCGCCGTATGGATACGGCACGGAAGCCCCATGCACGACCGCGAGGTTGGGGCGAAGAACCTGCTGTCCGAAATCGGTCATGCGCTCGTCGGGTAAGCGATCGCTTGAAAGACTGAGCTGAATAATGGGCACGTCCGTGGCGCCATAGCGAAGGATCAACGGCGGCGTAACGTTGCGCGGCATGCTTTTCAGCACCGTCTGGGCGCTGCTGGTCAACTGCGATACAGCGCGGCTCACATCGGCGCCTTCATGAAAATATACTTTAATCACTCCAACGCCGGTGTAACTGTTGGCCTCCATGTGAGCGATGTCATCGACAAGCGAGGCCATCTGCCGCTCGTGCTTGACCAGGATTCGGTCCTGAATCTCCTGGGCGCTCATGCCGTTGTAGGTCCAGACCACGCTGACGACCGGAATATCGATTTCCGGGAAGATGTCGGTCGGCATCTTGGTGGTGGCAAACACCCCCAGCAGGCAGGTGAGCAGCACTAATGCGGCAACCGTGTAAGGCTGCTTCAGAGCGAAACGAACTAACGACATGCAATCTACTCCACCGATGGAAATTGGCGCGAGCCCATTACTTCGACGCCGATCTACCAGACTATAAGGTTTCGAACGGCTCGTTGTTGAACGATTACGGCCCTTCGGGCCGCTTTTCACGAATCAGTAATAATCCTTAAGCAAACAATTCGCCGATTGGAGCGTTACAAGCCCATGACGGCCGGATCACGCGCGGAATTGGCGCTTCGCTGCGTGAAAAACGGGGTGACCGACACCGGAAGTGGACTTGACTTTTGAGCGCCGCGATATGGAGGTTGACGTGGCAAGCAGTGGCTGGTACTCGACGGATGACTTGATGTCAGTTGAATTCTATCTCGATGCGCTACTCGCTGGGCCGCAAGCCGGCAGGCAGGGCCCAGCTCGATATGAAGTCGATCGGCACAATGAAATCATGCCTTCGCCAGAATCGTGTGGCGAGTTTCATATCTCGGACGATGACTGGTCCGATTCGTTCCCACGGAATTTGTAGCCGACGGTCCGAACTGTTTCGATCAGGTCGGCCGCATCACCCAGCTTTTTGCGAAGGCGGGTGATGTGCACGTCCACTGTGCGCTCGGTGACGGCTTCATCGTGGCGGAGGGCGCCTTCGATGATTTCATCGCGGCTGAACGTGCGCCCTGGCTCCGATGCGAGCATTTCCAAAACGCGAAATTCGCTGGGGAGCAGTGCAAGCTTATTTCCGTGGAGGGTTGCCTGGTGCCCCTGGAGATCGATGGCCAGATCTCCGGCGCGAATCATCGACCGACCCGCTTTGAGCATCGCCACGCGTCGAAGTGTCGCGCGGACGCGCGCCAGCAGCTCGCGCGGACTGAAAGGTTTGATCAGATAATCATCCGCCCCCTGCTCCAGGCCGATCACCCGATCATCCTCACTGGCGCGAGCTGAAAGCATAATGACCGGCGTTCTCCCCGCGCGCGGGTCCTGTCGAAGGTGCCGGCATACTTCCAGGCCGTCCATACCCGGCAATGTCAGATCGAGGATGATCAAGTCGGGCCGATGCTGGCGCGCGATTTCCAGACCACCGGGGCCGTCGCCGGCGACGATCACATCGAACCCTTCCTGTTCGAGACTGCGTTGAACCAATTCTGCGAGCTCTTTGTGATCGTCGATTACTAATACGGTCTGTCTGCTCATGATTGGGCCTCAGCGCGGACGGCTGCGGACGCTTCACCGGCATCGGTCGGAACTGAATGCTGCTCGGCGGTGGCATCGTTGACGTCGGAAAGCCGCGGAAATGTCAGTGTAAAGGTGGCCCCCTGTCCGGCTCCCGCACTGGCGGCGCTGATGTGCCCTCCATGGGCCTCGACCAGCGCGAGACAGATCGCCAGCCCGAGGCCCAATCCGCCAAAGCGCACGGCAATATCGCGATCGGCCTGTTCAAACGCTTCGAAAATCGCCGGCAGGCGGTTGGGATCAATGCCGATGCCTGAATCATTCACCTGCACGATAATCCTTTCACGACCTCGCGACCCTGCTTCTGAGATACTGGTGCGAACGGTAATCTTCCCGCCTCGATTTGAAAACTTGATGGCGTTTCGCAGGAGGTTCCAGAAGACCTGCTGCAATCGCACGATATCGCCATTCATGATCAGTGGATTGCGCCAAAGGTCCAAAGTAATTTCCAATCCTTTCTCACGTGCTTCCGGCTCGCAAACCTGCACTGCTGTTTGCAATGGCTCGTGGATGTCCACTGGCTCCAGATGCAGATTCATCTTGCCGCTGCCGAGGCGCGCCAGGTCCAGCAGATCTTCGATCAGGCGAATCTCGAGGCTTACATGCTGGCGGATGGTCTTCATATCTTTTCGCACCCGATCGGGAAGCGATGCGTCGTCACCAAGCATTTCCGAAATCATGACGATCGGGCCGAGCGGCGTGCGCAGCTCGTGGCTGACCATCGCCAGAAACCGACTCTTAGCGGCGCTGGCGCTTTCGGCGGCGAGGCGCGCTCGATGCGCTTCGCGCGCGGCGCGCTGTGTGGCGGCATGCAGGGAACTGGTGAGTACCGCCACGACGCTGAAGACCAGCACGCGCAAAATATCTTCTCGCAAAAAGGCCAGCGACTTGCCGTGCGGATGGAGCAACAAGTAGCCCGTCGCGATTCCCGATAGAAATGTCGCAAATAAACCGGGGCCCAGGCCCCCTACCCAGGCGCTGAGCACGACTGCCGCGAAAAACTGCGGGGAGATTCCTGAATCGCCAAGCCCGGAAAGCCAGTGCGTCAACACAGCCGATGCGCCGACCGATATCAGCGCGATGCCGTAGCGCAAAAGTATCAGATACATGGAAGATGACTTCATCGCCGCATGTCCGATCGGTTTCTCCCTTGGACAATTAGAACATCGGCGGCGGCGGTGGGAAATGGCCCGCGCAATGGATTCACGGCTGCGGTGGTTTTGCTTCGGATAATCCGGCGCGCATGAGACTGGCGATCGCGCGCGAATCTTCCGAGCCAGCCGCTTCGAGCGCGGCGATCACGCCTTTCCGATCCGCTGCCGATCGATTCTGGTTCAACTTGAACTTGCCTTCGATGCGCGTCACATCAATCGCAAAAGCAACGACTGCCGACGCCATCTTCGCGACGAAATCTTCAGGGAGGTCGCTGTCGCGCCATGCGCCCGACCCCGTGCCTTCATACTTTTCCACTGTTTGGCTCAGGATCTGGCGAACATGCTTTGGATCATCGATGAGGCGCGGCCGGCCATAAGCATGAACGGCTGTGTAATTCCAAGTCGGCACCGCGACCTTTTCTTCATACCAGCGAGGCGAAATGTAAGCGTGCGGACCGGTGAAGATCACCAGCACTTCCGTCGCGGGGCGAAGAGCTTGCCACTGTGGATTAGCCCGGGCGACGTGGGAGAAGATCGTCGTTTGGCCGGCTTCATCTCGTCGCTGCACCAGAAGGGGCAAGTGGCTCGCGCATAACCCTGGGGCCGCGTCGGAGGTGACCAGTGTGCCAAAACTGTGACGTGCCATGAATTCGGCCAGCACGTCGTGACGCGTTTCGGCGAATGAAGAGGGAATATACACCACAACCTCCAAAGCTCAGAAGTTTGATCACCATTGCTTCTCTAAGTATAGAATATACATAGGCTTATATGAACTACCAAAATATCTATTAAAAATATAGGAATTATCGTAGTTTCTCGTTGACAATTGTTACAGAAATATTAAATTGCCTCGCATGCACCGGTCAACGAACGGCGACATTCTATCGCTTCCGTCCCTCATGCGGGATTCAGCCCGCCACTGTTGATTTAACTTCCTAAAAGGAGCGCCCGTCTAGCAAAGCCCTCATTCGCGGGCGGCGTAATTCCCCTTTTTTCCAAGAACAAGTTGTCGGCCATGTCCGAACGCCTGGCCTCTAGAGACGGTTTGCGCGCCGATTGGCGCGCGGGAGGATTTTCGTGTCTCTGTTCAAATCGTTTAGCCATCGGGCGGCCATTCTTTCGGCGGCTGTGGGATTGGGCCTCGCGTCGGCCTCCCGCGCCGATGAGCCAAGCTCGAAGCAGCTTCTGGATCAGATCAACTCGCTGCAGGCGCAGGTCAATGAGCTGCGCGCGCAGCTTCAGAAACAGCCGCCGCAGACGCAGCCTGCGACCGCCCTTCCTGCGGCACAGCCGGAGAATTCGTCGGCCGCTGTATTGCGCGATGCGGATCGGCGCAGCCAGTTGCTGCAGCTTGAAAGTTTGAACGCTGGCTGGTCGCGCGGCAGGTTTCTTCTGCAAAGCGAAGATGGCCGATATCTGCTGCATCCGTGGTTTCAGCTTCAGTTCCGCAACGTCACCGACTACCGCGAGGACGTGAAGAAAGGTAATCGAGACGACGTGCAAAATGGCTTTGAAGTCCGTCGGCTCAAGTTCGGATTCGATGGCAACGTCATCACGACAGACCTCACCTACATGCTGCAGTTCGCGGTCGATCGCAAGAGCGGCACCACTCAGTTGGAAATGGCGTGGGCGAAATATCATCTGCCCAATACGCCTTTCTCGATTCGCGGCGGGCAATTCAAGGACCCGGTCGATCACGAGCAGCTTCTGACCAGCAAATTTTTCGTCGCTCCCGATCGCACGCTCACCAACGATTACTTCGTCAACAGTGAAGGCTTTGTCAAAGGCGCGAGCCTCGTCTACGAAGGAAACGCGGTGCATGGCGAATTCGCGTTTACCGATGGCCTTAAAGGGTCCAATCAGAATTTCCAGGATAATCCCACGAACGTCGCCGACTGGGGCACGGCTGGCCGAATCGAATACAAAGCATTCGGTGATTGGCAGGACTACAGCCATCTAAGCGCCCTGGATACAAAGAGCAACACGCTCGTCTTTGGCGCCGGCGCCGACTACACCGAATCGGGACATACCTCAGCGCTGGTTCACGTCGTCGATGGAACCTTCCTGAGTAAATCAGGCTTCGAGATCTATGCCGCCTACCTCGGGCGCTACAACCGGCAATTGACTGTCGGCAAATCGACTTTTGATACCTACGACTGGACCGGCCGTCTCCAGGCCAGCTACGTATTCGACAAGCATTGGGAACCCTTCGTCCAATACGAATATCTCAATTTCGATCACAAAGAGCTAGCCGCGGGGAGTGCGACGCATGTTCATGCCATCCGTGCCGGCGTGAACTACTTCCTCTTTGGCCACAACGCCAAGCTTACCGGCGACGTCACTTATCTTCCCAACGGTTTCCCCGCCAACGACGACGGCACCGGCGTGCTGACGGACAATCGTCACAACGAAATCGTCGTGCGGGCACAGTTCCAATTGCTGCTGTAATGCGGCTGAGGGTTCCTCAATTCTTTCCCCGCCGGGGATTGTGTGGTGGTTTCTGGCGCTTACCGGGCAGCCGGAAGCGCCAGGGATCCATCTTGGGATTGCTCGACCTTCATGGCAGCGAGCACCTTTCGCGCAGCCGTGGCGACAATAATGAACGCGCACGCCAGCATGGCGACGATCAGTGCCGCTCGCACGATCGCATCGATCAGCAACGCATGCGAAGCGCCGTGAAGCTGTGCGGCAATCGTGTTGAATTGCGTCACGAGCATTTCGATTCCCGCCGTCGTCGTCGTGAGAATCACCACCGCCATCGGCAGCGCCGTCACCCAGACATATTTCACGCGTCCCTCATTGGCCAGGTAAGCGCTGACGATTGCCAGCGCGATGACAGCCAACATCTGATTGGCAATTCCGAACATGGGCCAGATGGTCGCCATGCTTGAAGAGCGAATGAAGTAAACCCAACCAAGAACGATCAGCGCCGTGCTGATCCAGGCAGAGGGCCACCAGCCGGCTTGGCCCAGCTTGGGGTGAATCATCCGGCCTGCCACTTCCTGGAGCATGAATCGGCCGATGCGCGTGCCGGCGTCGATTGTGGTGAGGATAAACAGCGCCTCGAACATGATCGCAAAGTGATACCAGTACTTCCACATCGCCCGCAGCGACGATTGGCCGGCTGTCCCCAATCGATCCGCCGCCTGATCAAAGATGTGGGCCATGCCGACGGCCAATGTCACCGCCCCGCCGGTGCGGCCGCGAAGCGATTCGCGCGTGTTTTGTTCCCATTGCGCGATGTGATCGACGCCACCGGCGCCGCCCACTTGCAGAATGCGCTGATGAAAGGCCGGCACCTTTTCCAGATCGGTATTCATCGCGTAATAGTCGGCCGATGGGAGCGTCGCGGCCGACATCAAAGCGACGACGCCGACCAGCCCTTCCATCAGCATCGCGCCGTAGCCGATCATCCTCGCGTCGCTCTCGCGGCGGATCATCTTCGGCGTCGTGCCGCTGCTGACCAGCGCATGAAATCCGCTGATCGCGCCGCACATAATCGTGATGAATAAGAACGGAAAAATATTCCCTGCCACCGCGGGGCCGCCCGTGAGAAAGACATGATTGATCACCGGCGCTTCCAGCTTCGGATTGGCCAGGATCGTCCCGCCGACGAGAATCGCGATGGTTCCAATCTTCAAAAAGCTGCTCAGATAATCGCGCGGACACAGCAGCACCCAGACCGGCAGCACCGCCGCCACGAATCCATAAACCGCCATCGTCCAGGTGACGGTCGAGGCGCTGAGATTGAAGATCTGCCCGAAACTCTGCTCCGCCACCCATCCACCCAGAAATGTTGCGCCGACGGTGAGCAGCCCGCCGATGACCGAAGCCTCGATCACCCGTCCCGGCCGCAGACGATACATATATAAACCGATGAACAGCGCAATCGGAATCGTGCAGGCGATGGTAAAAGTTCCCCAAGCGCTGCCCGGCACCAGCCGATATGCCCCCGCTGGCCAAATCGCTGCGCCATCTTGAAAATGCAGATCGCTTTGCGAGCTGACTTCAAACGACTCGCTGAACTGCATCGAGCTATCCCGCCCCCACTTCAGCGTCGAGCCGGAGGGAATTGTATAATTGCCATGGATATTGCGTGCCAAGGTCGTCATTCCCGTCGGCAGCGCCAGTGTGCTGCTCGCAGGATATTTCACCCGGTCCCCACCCAGCGCATTGACGACCACTTTCCCCAGCCCCGCCAGCGCGATCACCAGGATGAACAAAATCGCGACGGCGGCCGCTCCGCCCGCGAATTTGCCGATGTCATCGCGAGCGATTTCCGCAAGTGATTTTCCATTTCTCCTGACACTGGCCCCCAGCACCAGGAAATCCTGCACCGCGCCGCCCAGGCAGACGCCGATCACAATCCAAAGCAGCCCCGGGAGATAGCCAAACTGCGCCGCCAGCACCGGCCCAATCAGCGGCCCCGCACCGCTGATCGCCGCGAAATGATGGCCAAACAGCACCCACTTGTTGGTCGGCTCATAATTCTTCCCGTCCTCCAGGCGATAGGCCGGCGTCTGCCTCATATCATCCAGCGCCGCGACCTTTGCCGCCAAAAACGCGCTGTAATAGCGATACGAAATCGCCATCACACACAACACGCCGATCATCAACGGCATCGCATGCCCCGGCCACCACGCCACCGCCACCATCATCGCCATCCCATCCATCGCCGCGCTCCGGAACAAAGAGTCAATTGAATGCTCATAGCCCAATTATCGGGCGGGTTAATATAACCGCCGCTCGACCGGACCACGAAATGTAAGATGCCCTGCTCTATGCAAAGCTATCTTTGATGCTTTCCGGCCTTGTAACACCTCAGCCTGCTTCGTCCGCGAGCGACTGGAAATGTTCTCCGCCAAAGATTAGATTTTCACTTCCAGTTTCTGCCAATGATGTTCCAGAAAAAGGGGGCCAGGATCTGCCTGTCCCTGCACATTTCGAAATTCGTAGCTGATCGAGGAGGGACAGATGATCGGAAAAAAGAAATATCGGGGTTCCATCGCATTCGCAAGAAAAAATGGGCGACCATTGGTGCGCGGCCAATTCATTCAGCCGCTCGAGCGACGGCTCTATTTGAGCTCAGGGAATCTCGATCTGACATTCGGCAACCAGGGAATGGCGGCGGTTCCTCAACTCGGGAGCGTGCGCTGCTCTGCCATCCAGCCGGACGGCAAAATCCTTGTCGCCGGGTCCGTCGAGCACTTCAATCCGAATACTTCGGCTACAACTGCTGATTTCGAGATTCTTCGTCTCAACACCGATGGATCGCTGGACACGTCCTTTGGAACCCAGGGCGCGGTATTCAAAGATTTCGGAGGAAATGAGGACACACCCAGTGCAATGGTTGTGGACTCGTCCGGCAAAATTTACGTCATCGGCGCATCAGCCGACTGGCGTCAGCCCACCCGTTACTCCGACATGGTGATCGCTGCACTTAATTCCGACGGCTCACTGAATTCATCATTTCTGGGCGGCACGGTCGCTCCTTCGAATCCAGGATTCGAGCGCGGAACCAGCATTGCTTTGGACGGGGATCAACTGGTGCTCGGCGGCTGCGCGGGCGCATCCATCACCAATAACACAGGCTTCCTGGTTCGAGTGAACTCCAATGGATTTGCCGATTCCACATTCAACGGGAATGGGATGCTGATCACACCGAACTTTGGAAATTCGAACGGAATCACGGGGCTGGCAATCGACTCCCAAGGACGCATCGTCGCTTCGGCTGCATCGCAAAACGGAGATGCGCAGCTCGATATTGCAAGGTTTACGACCTCCGGCGCTTTCGACACGACTTTCGGCGCCAACGGCATAGAGACAATTCCGGGCGGCATCGTCAGCGCCGGGCCGGTGGCCGTGCAGAATGATGGACACATCGTTGCCACATCGGACTTCTGGCTGCCGGGAGCATCGACGGCGCCCGGCCTGCATGTGCGTGCGATTCGTCTGACCGACGCCGGCCAACTCGATACCACATTTGGTTCCGGCGGGGCTGTCGACACGGGAATCGTTACCGATGGCGGCAGCACCATGGAGCTGGCAAGTAATGGGCAATTGATCGTTGGTGGAACGGATATCGCCGGCACGCGGCGCGTGGCTCTGGTCCGGTTGAATTCCGACGGCTCCCCCGATGCCAATTTCGGGTTTGGCGGCACGCTCGAAGTCGCGACAGGTTCCATGGGATCCCTGCAAATTCAGCCCGATGGCAAATACTTATTGACCGAGAGCACGCCGCCACAACTGGTGCGTGTCGATCCGAGCCTCGCTGCGCCGCCCGCGACCGCAATGACGGCCAGTTTTACCGGCGGCAGTGGTGTTAGTGAGGGAAGCAGCGCCGCACTGAATGGAACGGCGACGGGCGGCGTTCCCGACTCGTACGAGTGGGATTTCAACTACGACGGAACCTCATTTGTGCCCGATGCGCTGGGTCCGCAGGCAGTCTTTTCAGCCGCGCAATTGGACGGCCCATCGACCTATCAGATTGCCTTGCGCGTCCGAGATATCAATGGATCATCCTCGATTTCCGTTCATCCCGCGCAGGTTTTCAACGTGGCTCCCGTCGGAACTATTTCGGTCAGTGGTGACATTAACGTGGGGAATACCGAAACCGTTTCCATGCTGAACGTAACGGACGTTCCCGCCGATCTCCGGGCGGGTCTCCGATACACCTATTCGATGGACTATGGCGCACCCATTCTTACCGACACGACTTCCAGCAGCATTACGATTCCCGCAGATCTTCTCAAAGGCGGAAGACACACGATTCAGGTCGTGGTGAAAGATAAAGACTCGGGTTCCAGCAGCTATGGCGCGGCGTTCAACGTATATGATCCCAGTCTCGGCACGGTCACCGGGACGGTCTTCATCGATGTCAATGAAAATGGCGTGCTGGATCCCGGCGAACCTCCGCAGGCGGGTTGGAATGTCAGTGCCGACAGCACTCATCTGGGGGATTATTTGCTTTCCCAGCCTACAGGGACCACCGACGCAAACGGTCATTATACGATTATCGGAGTCCAGCCAGGCGATCCATGGATTGAGGCCGCTGGCGTCGGACAGTGGACAATCACATCTCCCGCGTCCAATGAATATCTTGTAAACGTCGCTGCGGGGCAGACCGTATCCGGTGTGAACTTCGCCACGGTTCCACGTTTCAACACGGCCCACGGCAATATCTTTAATGACGCCAACCGCAACGGAGTCCGTGATGCAAATGAAAGTCCACTGACCAATTGGACGGTATATGTGGATCTGAATAATAATGGCGTATTCGACATCTATTCTGAACCACAGGGAATCACTGACTCGCTTGGTAACTTCACGGTTCAAGGCAATTTTTTGTCGGGCGACTACACGCTGCGCGCTTTACCGAAACAAGGATGGTATCCCACGATGCCGAGCGGGGGCGCAATTACGTTCAAACAGACTTCGACAAACCCTATTACCGGTCTGAACCTGGGATTTGTGCAGAGCGAGGGGATCTCCGGCCAGGTTTTCAATGATACCAATGGTGATGGCGTGCAGCAGCCGGATGAGGCGCTAATTCCCAATGCACTCGTATACGTTGACCTCAATGGAAACGGGGTCTTCGACAGCGGTGAACCAGTCGGAACTTCCGACGCGAACGGCAACTATCTGATCACAGGTTTGACGCCGGGGACGTACGCTATCCGTACGCTCCTGACGGCGAACTGGGCCCAAACGGGTCCCGCTGCCAATGCCTCACAACTAGTAACCCTTCCTCAAGGGCAGAATGTCATTAACGTCAACTTCGGAGAAGCTCAAACTAACGCCTCTATCTCCGGCACCTTCTTCTACGACACCAACGGCAACGGCGTCTGGGACAGCGGCGAAGCCATCTCCCCCTCTTGGGGCGTCTTCCTCGATACCAGTGGCGATGGCATCTACGAATCGGGTGAGCCGGAGCTGACCTGCAACAGCCAGGGACAATATACCTTTGCCAATCTGGCGCCCGGCGCATACCGCGTCCGTCCGACTGCCGCTGCCAATTGGACTGAAACCGCTCCGGCCGGCGGTACTGAGGTCATCACGGTCTCTTCGGGTCAGACCATCGCCAACGTCAACTTCGGCGAAGTCAAAGGGGCCGCCAAGACCACCGCCACGCCCACCGCGCTGTTCACCGGCGACAACTATTCGGTCAATCTCTCCTACGGCGGTTTCCACTCCGTCACCTCCTGGACTCTCAACTGGGGCGACGGCAGCGGTGCCCAAACAATCTCCGGCAGCCCAACCTCCGTCTCTCACACTTTTACCTCCGCGTCCGGCACCTCTCCCTTCACGATCCTCGCCTGGGCCAACACTGTCGATGGTAGCGCCCCAGCACTGCCACTGACCCTCGCGGTCTATGCCGCTCCGCTGCTCAACAACGGCCTCTTGTCCCTGAGCGGAACCACCGGCAATGACTCGGTCAGCTTCACCAATTCCGGCGGACTGCTGACCCTCAACCTCAATGGAGCGACAAGGCAGTACAACAGCTCCGCGGTCACGAAGGTTGCCTATGCGAGTGGTGGCGGCAACGACTCCATCAACCTGAGCGGAGCGATTCCTGCCACCCTCAATCTCGCCTCCGGCAACAGTACCGTCACCAACAACGACTCTGCTCCAGTCTTCGTCGCCGCCGGCACCGGCAAAACCACCATCAATGCCACCTCCGGCACCACCATCATCCCCGCCAACAGTGGCACCGGAATTCAGCAATTGGCTTTTGCCGCCATCAATATCTCCGCCGGAGCCAAAGTTGTCTTCGCCACCTCCAGTGCCACCCTCGGCGACTACTCCAACCACGCCAATCGCACCCTGGCGATCGTGGATGCAGGAGGACTGAACATCGCCTCCGGCGGCTTCCTGGATATGGGGGATAACTCCATGATCCTCAAGTACGTCGCGGCCAATAAAGCTGCCACCGACACCATGATCCAAGGGCTGCTGGCCAGTGCCTCCGACATTGGCGGCTGGGATGGCACCACCGGCATCGGTTCCTCCGAAGCCACCTTCGATGCAGCCGGACAGGCGGCACGAGCGGTGGGCTGGGCCGATCAGAATGATGTGGGTGACGTCAGCTTCGAAGGCGATACCGCCGACGTGGCGGATGGCAACGAGATCATGATCAAGTTCACCTA
>Ga0207695_10002638_pt1 | contig 26228 bp, 25 predicted proteins | sample KBSC54metaG_FD_184354 | JGI IMG/M metagenome (GOLD analysis project Ga0207695, IMG submission 184354) | Corn rhizosphere microbial communities from Kellogg Biological Station, Michigan, USA - KBS C5-4 metaG (SPAdes) (version 2) | ecosystem: Host-associated > Plants > Roots > Rhizosphere > Soil...
CGCCCCGGGCGACACGGTGATCGTGAACGTGAACGTGGTTGAAGGTAACCGCAAGCGCGTTCAGGCTTACGAAGGCGTCGTGATCGCGATTCGCAACCGTGGCCTGAACTCGAACTTCATCGTTCGCAAGATCTCGTCGGGCGAAGGCGTCGAGCGTACGTTCCAGACGTACTCGCCGCTGCTGGCAAGCATCGTCGTGAAGCGCCGCGGCGATGTGCGTCGCGCGAAGCTGTACTACCTGCGCGAGCGTTCGGGCAAGTCGGCTCGTATCAAGGAAAAGCTGGTGTCGAAGGATCGCACCGCAGCAGCTTCCCAAGAGTAAGAGCTGTAAGGAAAAAGCACCCACCCGGGTGCTTTTTTCATTCTGGCGCGACAATATGCTCGATACGACACGAACCAGAGAGCCCCATTGAACCGCCGCCCCATCATCGATCCCGAAGTATTGCCGGTCGAAGGCACCGGCGCCGGCCTGCCCGCCATCGATCCCCACCTGATGACGCCGTCCGGCTTGCGCGACCGTTTCGCGCGCACGCTCGACTGGAACGTCGAGCCCGGAGAGGCGAGGCTGCAGGAAGGCGTCGATCCGCGCAGCGCGGCTGTCCTCGTGCCGCTCGTTGCCCGCGAGTCGGGCCTCACGGTGCTGCTGACCCAGCGCGCCGACCACCTGAACGACCATGCCGGGCAGATCAGCTTTCCCGGCGGCCGTCGCGAACCGTTCGATCGCGACGCGACCGCCACTGCACTGCGCGAGGCGAAGGAAGAGATCGGGCTGGACGCCGAACGCGTCGAGATCCTCGGCGCGCTGCCCGATTACCTGACCGGCACCGGCTTCTGCGTGGCGCCGGTGGTCGGCCTCGTGCATCCGCCGTTCACCGTGCAGGCCGACACGTTCGAAGTCGCCGAGATCTTCGAGGTACCGCTCGCGTTCGTGATGAATCCCGCGAACCATCAAGTCCGCGTGTTCCGCTGGGAAGGCGGCGAGCGTCGTTTTTTTGCGATGCCCTATCCGAACGGCAGACCAGGCGGGCATTACTTCATCTGGGGCGCAACTGCCGCCATGTTTCGCAATCTGTACCGCTTCTTGGCCGCTGCATAGGCGCGCACACCGGCTCACGCGCGCGGCCGGCCGCCGGGCGACCGCGCCGGCAGCCATGCTTGGCTTACGCTGTGCTATCGTTATGCAAAAAATGACATAACTCCGAAGACGGCGCCACGCATGACTTTCTTTTCGGTTCTCCTTGCCCTCATCATCGAACAGGTCCGCGCGTTGTCGCCGAACAATCCGGTGTTCGCGCTGTTCCAGTTTCATGCGGAAACCGTCGCGCATGGCCTCGACGCCGGCAAGCAGAAGCACGGCATCCTCGCGTGGCTCGCGGTCGTGCTGCCGTGGGTGCTGGTCGTCGCACTGATCTATTTCCTGCTGTACAAGGTGAGTTTCGTGCTCGCGTTCCTGTGGAACGTGGTCGTCGTGTATTTCACGCTCGGCTTCCGCCAGTTCAGCCATTACTTCACCGACATCCATCTCGCGCTCAACAACGACGACGTGCCGCGCGCGCGCGAAATCCTGCGCGAGTGGACGGGCATCGACACGGTCGACATGCCGGTCGGCGAAATCGTCCGCCATACGCTGATTCACGCGGTTGTCGCATCGCATCGCCACGTGTTCGGCGTGTTCTTCTGGTATGTGCTGCCGATCGGGCCGGCCGGCGCCGTGCTGTACCGGATTTCCGAATACCTCGCGCGCAGCTGGTCGACGCCGGGCGACGAGCGCACGGCCGCCTTCTCGACGTTCGCGCAGCGCGCGTTCTTCGTGATCGACTGGATCCCCGCGCGACTGACCGCACTCGGCTTCGCGATCGTCGGCAATTTCGAGGATGCGATCTACGCGTGGCGCAACCACACGCGCCAGTGGCCTGACCCGAACGACGGCGTGCTGCTGGCAGCCGGCAGCGGGGCGCTCGGCGCGCGTCTCGCGGGGCCGCTCGCGGAACCGTCGAGCCTCGATGCGCTGGCGGTCGGCGACAGCGGTCCGCTGACGGTCGGTGATGATTGCACGCCGCGTACGCTGCAGTCGGCGGTCGGCCTCGTCTGGCGCGCGGTGATCCTGTGGATGATCCTGCTGCTGATGCTGACGCTCGCCGTGTGGGTGTCGTGACGGGGCCGCGCAGCGCTCGATGAAAGGCAAAGGCCGGCTTGATGCCGGCCTTTTTGCTGTGGGTCAGTCGTCGAGCGGATCGCGCACGGCGCCGCATTGCCAGCACGCCGTGAACTGGGCCTCGAGCGCTTCGCCGCACTGTCGGCAGCGCCACGGCGCGGCGCCGGCCGACGGGCCGTGCGAAGCGGCATCGAGCAGCCGGCGAGCGAGCGCGTCGTCGCGTTCGTCGTCGAGCCACAGCTCGGGCGTGCACGCGTCGGCGGGCAGGCCGCCGAGTGCGCCGGTCGCGTAGCAGTTATGCAGCTCGCAACCGATGCCGGCCACCTGAAGCACGTTGGCCCAATGCTGCGCCGTCGCAAGATCGGGTGCCTTGAAACGCATGGCGGCTCCTGTCGATGAAGGCCGGCCCGAACGGCATCGGCCGCCGCGCGCCTGTCGCGCGATCAGCGGACGATCTGGCTCGCCTCGTGCACGAGCTGCGCATACAGCGCGTGCCGCGACGGCGCGATGCGGCCGTCGGCGACCGCTTCGAGAATCGCGCAACCGGGCTCGTGCAGATGATGACAATTATAGAAACGGCAGTCCGCGAGCAACGGCCGGAACTCCGGAAACGCGCGCTCGAGACGGCCTTCCGTCAGATGGTAGAGGCCGAATTCCTGGAAGCCAGGCGAATCGATCAGCGCGCCGCCGCCCTCCAGCGGGTAGAGGCGCGTGAACGTCGTCGTGTGGCGGCCGCTGTTGAGCGCGGCCGAGATCTCGCGCGTCGCGGCTTCGGCATCGGGAACGAGCAGGTTCACGAGCGTCGACTTGCCCATCCCGGACTGGCCGAGCAGGATCGTCGAATGGCCGGCGAGGTGCGGCATCAGTTGTGCGCGCGCGTCGTCGGGCGAGCCCTTCACCGACAGCTCGAGCACGTCGTAGCCGAGCGCGCGGTACGGTGCGAGGCGCTCGCGCGCGACCGGCAGCGCAGCCTCGACGTCGATCTTGTTCAGCACGACGAGCGGCTTCAGCTCGTTCGCCTCGGCGGCGATCAGCGCGCGGCCGAGCAGGTCTTCGCTGAAATAGGGCTCGGTCGCGAGCACGATCAGCAACTGGTCGAGGTTGGCCGCGAAGAGCTTCGACTTGAACTGGTCGGAACGGTACAGCAGGTTGCGCCGTTCGCCGATCTCGACGATCACGCCCTGGTCGGCCGACGCGTGTTCGTATACGACGCGGTCGCCGACCGCGATGTCGCTCTTCTTGCCGCGCGGGAAGCACTGCAGCATCGGGCCGCCGTCGTCGGGCGCGACGATGTAGTGGCGGCCGTGCGCCGCGATCACGCGGCCTTCGACACGTTGCGCGCCCGATGCGCGCGGAGCCGGCTTGCGGGAAGGCGGCCGGCTCATGCGAGCTGCAGCAGGCGGTCGATCCGCTGCGATGCGGGCGGATGCGAGTAATAGAAGGCCGTGTAGACGGGGTCGGGCGTCAGCGTCGACGCGTTGTCCTCGTAGAGCTTCACGAGCGCGCTGACGAGATCCTGCGCGTCGGTCTGGCTGGCCGCGAACGCGTCGGCCTCGAATTCGTGCTTGCGCGACGTGAGGCTGCTGAACGGCGTCGCGAAGAACAGGAACACCGGAATCGCGAGGAAGAACAGCACGAGCGCGGCGCCCGCGTTGCTCGTGTCGAGCGACGGCGTGACGCCGAGCCCTGTATAGAACCAGGTGCGCTGCGCCAGCCAGCCGAGCAGCGCGAGCAGCACGAGGCTCAACACGAACGACACGAGCATCCGCTTCATCACGTGGCGGCGCTTGAAATGGCCGAGTTCGTGCGCGAGCACGGCTTCGATTTCCTGGCCGGACAGGCGCGCGAGCAGCGTGTCGAAGAACACGATCCGCTTCGATGCGCCAAAGCCCGTGAAGTACGCATTGCCGTGCGCGGAGCGGCGGCTGCCGTCCATCACGAACAGCCCCTTCGCCGCGAAGCCGCAGCGCTTCATCAGCGACTCGATGCGCGTGCGCAGCGCGTCGTCCTTCAGCGGTTCGAACTTGTTGAAGAGCGGTGCGATGAAGGTCGGGTAGATCAGCAGCACGAGCAACTGGAACGCGACCCAGACGATCCAGGTCCACAGCCACCACAGGCTGCCGGCCTGGTTCATCAGCCACAGCACGACGAACAGCAGCGGCAGGCCGAGCACGGCGCCGAGCAGCGAGTTTTTCAGCATGTCGGTGAAGAACAGCCGCTTCGTCATCCGGTTGAAGCCGAAACGCTGTTCGATCCCGAACTGGCGGTAATACTCGAACGGGACGTCGATCACGCTCGTGATCACGAGCACCGCCGCGACGAGCGCGACCTGCTGCCCGTAGCCGCGGCCGAGCCAGCCGGTCAGCAGCGTGTCGAGCGTGCCGACACCGCCGAGCAGCGTGAGGCCGACCAGCACGGCCGCGCTGACGACGATCTCGAGCATCGTCAGCCGGGTACGCTCGACCGTATAGTCGGCCGCGCGCTGGTGGGCGGTCAGCGGGATGGTTGCGCTGAACTGCGCGGGCACGCCGTTGCGATGCGCGGCGACGAAGCGGATCTGCCGCGACGCGAGCCACAGCTTGGTGACGACCATCGCGAGCACGGCGAGCGCGAACAGCAGGGTGAACGAAAAGGGTGACATCGAAGGCGCCAAAGGGTTCTATGCGAGAATTATATGTTCTTGCGGACCGGGCCCGCTGATGCGTTGCCGGCCGCCCGGGCGGCGTCGCGCGCCGTCCGCCATTTTCCAGGATGACTCATGACCGATACCGCCGCTTCCACCAGCCAGCCCGCGCTCGTGCGCAACGAGTTGAACCTCGTCTGGCTCGACATGGAGATGACGGGCCTCGACCCGGATAACGACCGCATCATCGAGATCGCGGTCGTCGTGACCAATTCCACGCTCGACGTTGCCGTCGAAGGCCCCGTGTTCGCGATCCACCAGAGCGACGAAACGCTCGCGAAGATGGACGACTGGAACAAGTCGACGCACGGCCGCTCGGGCCTGATCGACCGCGTGCGCGCATCGACCGTGACCGAGGCGGAAGCCGCCGCGCAACTGCAGGCGTTCCTCGCGCAGTACGTGTCGCCCGGCAAGTCGCCGATGTGCGGCAACTCGATCTGCCAGGACCGCCGTTTCATGGCGCGCTGGATGCCGGAATTCGAGAAATTCTTCCACTACCGCAATCTCGACGTCAGCACGCTGAAGGAGCTGTGCCGCCGCTGGCAGCCCGCGATCTACAAGGGCTTTCAGAAGCGCGCGATGCACACGGCGCTCGCGGACATCCACGAGTCGATCGACGAGCTGAAGTACTACCGCGAGCATTTCCTGATTCCGGCCGCGTCGGCGTCGGCAGGCGAGTCCGCGCCGGCCGCCTGAGCGGGCCGGCACGCGCTCGGCGCTCGACAAACGCTCAGCGCCGCGCGCTTTTCGGCCGGAACGCCGCGACCACCGCGGCGTCGGTCTCGATGTACGGGCCGCCGATCAGGTCGATGCAGTAGGGCACCGCTGCGAAGATGCCGGGCACGGTCGACTTGCCGTCGGCGTCGCGCAGCCCTTCGAGCGTTTCCCGGATCGACTTCGGCTGGCCGGGCAGGTTGATGATCAGCGCCGCATGGTCGGCCGTCTCGCGGATCACCGCGACCTGCCGCGACAGGATCGCGGTCGGCACGAAATTCAGGCTGATCTGCCGCATCTGTTCGCCGAATCCCGGCATTTCCTTCGTCGCCACGGCCAGCGTGGCCTCGGGCGTCACGTCGCGGCGCGCGGGGCCCGTGCCGCCCGTCGTCAGCACGAGGTCGCAGCCGGCGACGTCGACGAGTTCGGCGAGGGTCGCAGAGATCGTCGGCGCGTCGTCCTGGATCAGCCGGGTTTCGGCGCGCCACGGCGAGACCAGCGCGCCGGCGAGCCACTCCTGCAGCGCCGGAATGCCTTTGTCTTCGTAGACACCGGTGCTGGCACGGTCGCTGATCGACACGAGGCCGACGACGAGTTCGTCCGGGTGGTCAGGCTTCGTCGTCATGGTCGTCTCCGGCGTCGTCGGCTGCTTCATCATCCCCGCCGGGGGTGCCGCTCGCGGTCTTGACCCACTGGAACAGTTCGCGGAAATAGCGCGGCGGCTTGCCTTGCTGCGCTTCCTTGCGCGCGTTGCGGATCAGCGTGCGGCCTTCCTGGATGTCGGCGTCGGGGTGCCGGCGCAGGAATTCGGTCAGTGCGTCGTCGCTGGCGAGCAACTGTTCGCGCGTGCGCTCGATCCAATGCAGGCGGGCCGTCGCGGCCTTGTTCACGCCGCGCTGCGCGTCGAGCGCGGTGCGCAGCGCGGCCGTCTCGTCGTCGGCCAGCGAGCGCATCACGCGGCCGACGTACTGGAGCTGGCGGCGCTTGCCTTCGTGATCGGTGATCCGGCGCGCCTCGCGAACGGCGTCCGCGAGGGCTTCCGGCATCGGCATGCGCTTGAGCGCGTCCTTCGGCAGGTCGACGAGCGCCTGGCCGAGCTCCTGCAGCGCGTGCATCTCGCGCTTCAACTGGGATTTGCTGGGGCGATCGTAGCCGTTGTCGACGTCTTCGACGGCAGGCTCGATCGGCTGAATTCGGGTTTTGCGTGTCATGGGCGGCATTGTATCGCGGCGCGGACACCCCAAGCTTGTCTGTGTCCGTCCCCGGACCTTGCTATGATCGCGGGATACGCAACATTTTGAACATGCGGGCGCCCGCCCGCCACCGGATACCAAGACGATGGCAGCCAATCTCGACGTACAAGCGCGCTATTTCCCGCACACGCAGGACCAGCTCAAAGAAATCGCGTCGGACATCCTTCGCCATGCGAAGGCACTCGGCGCGACGGACGCCGCCACCGAAATCTCCGAGGGCGACGGCCTGTCGGTGTCGGTGCGCCGCGGCGAAGTCGAAACGATCGAGCACAACCGCGACAAGATGGTCGGCGTGACCGTGTTCATCGGCAAGAAGCGCGGCAACGCGAGCACGTCCGATTTTTCACCGGCCGCGATCAAGGATACCGTCGCCGCCGCCTACAACATTGCACGTTTCACGGCCGAGGACGAAGCGGCCGGCCTTGCCGAGGCCGAGCTGCTCGAAACCGACCCGCGCGACCTCGATCTCTATCATCCGTGGGCGCTGACGGCCGACGAGGCCGTCGAACTTGCCCGCCGCGCGGAAGACGCCGCATTCGCGGTCAGCCCGCAGATCCGCAATTCGGAAGGCGCGAGCGTGTCGGCGCAGCATTCGCAGTTCGTGCTCGCGACGTCGCGCGGCTTCCTGTCCGGCTATCCGTACTCGCGCCACTACATCGCATGCGCGCCGATCGCGGGCAGCGGCCGTCAAATGCAGCGCGACGACTGGTATTCGTCGAAGCGCAGCGCGATCGATCTCGCGGCACCCGAAGCGGTGGGCCGTTATGCGGCCGAGCGTGCGCTCGCGCGGATGGGCGCGCGTCGTCTCGACACCCGCAAGGTGCCCGTGCTGTTCGAGGCGCCGCTCGCGGCCGGCCTGCTCGGCGCATTCGTGCAGGCCGTGAGCGGCGGCGCGCTGTACCGCAAGACGTCGTTCCTCGTCGACAGCCTCGGCAAGCCGGTGTTTGCGCCGCACATCCAGGTCGTCGAGGATCCGCACGTGCCGCGCGCGATGGGCAGCGCGCCGTTCGACGAGGAAGGCGTACGTACGCGCGCGCGCAGCGTCGTCAAGGACGGCGTCGTCGAAGGCTACTTCCTGTCGACCTATTCGGCACGCAAGCTCGGCACGCAGACCACCGGCAACGCGGGCGGCTCGCACAACCTCGCGCTGCGCAGCTCGAATACGCAGCCGGGCGACGATTTCGACGCGATGCTGAAGAAGCTCGGTACGGGCTTGCTGCTGACCGAGCTGATGGGGCAGGGCGTGAACTATGTGACGGGCGACTATTCGCGCGGCGCGGCAGGTTTCTGGGTTGAGAACGGCGTGATCCAGTATCCGGTCGAGGAAATCACCGTCGCGAGCACGCTGCAGGAGATGTTCCGGCATATCGTCGCGATCGGCGCGGATTCGATCGTGCGCGGCACGAAGGAAACGGGCTCGGTGCTGATCGAGCAGATGACGATCGCAGGGCAGTAAGCCGCGCGCGGCGCAGGCCGCCACGCAACGAAAAAGCCCGACCGGCGCGAGCCGGTTGGGCTTTGCTCATTGTGCGTGACGCGTCAGGCGCGCTTGCGTTCGTAGACGACGAACGCATAACCGAACGTGTTCGGCGCGGCGGCCTGGTGTGCATCGCGTGAAACTTCTTGCCAGTGCGCGGCGTCGGGCGCAGGGAACGATGCATCGCCGTCGAAGTCGGCATCGATCTCGGTGACGATCAGTTTATCCGCGAGCACGAGGCCTTCCGCGTAGAGTTGCGCACCGCCGATCAGGAATGCTTCGGGCACGCCGTCGCGCTCGACGAGGGCCAGCGCGTCGGCGAGCGACGTGACCGTGTCGCAGCCATCGAAGCGGCGCGTTGCGTCGCGCGTGACGACGATGTTGCGGCGGCCCGGCAGCGGCCGGCCGATCGACTCGTGGGTCTTGCGGCCCATCACGATCGGCGCGCCCATCGTCGTGCGCTTGAAGAACGCGAGATCCTCGGGAAGTTTCCAGGGCAACTGGTTGTCGCGGCCGATGATGCCGTTGCGGGCACGCGCGACGATCAGGGTCAACGTCGTCATGAAGGTCGGAGAAGAGGAAAGCCGGAATGGCGCCGATTCTACCGGAACGGCGGTGCCTGCCGGATTCCTCGCACGTGCATCGGCTTTCCGGTGTTGCGCGCCGCGATGCGCGATGCAATGCGGCGCGGCGACGGACAGAGTAAAAAGAGTGCCCGCCGGGGGACGGAGCACAAAAACCGTTTCGTGTCGCGGGGCGGTGAGGGGAGCGCGATCGATGCTGTCCGGCAGATCCCAATAGCTACGGAATCCTCATCGAATGGGTTGGCGCATGCTCACTGGTGCGTGGTGCCTTGTGCGTTTTTTTCCATCGCGTGCTGCACGTCGCGTGGCTGCGGTACCGGGAGCGGTGTCGGCAACTGGGGTGGAGGCGGGATCTCGTCCCACAGCGTCACCGAGGCCTTGCCGGCCGGCAGCGGTTGCGGCGCCGACACGGTCACGATGCCGAACCCGTTGCCGGGCTGCATGCCTGGCGCGTTTTCGGCGAGCAGCATCGCGCGATCCAGATCCAGCTTCATGTTTTCATCCGCATGCGCCGGCGCAGGCGGGCCGGCGGCCGAGAGCGAAATCGCCATCGGCACGAAGGAAAGTAACAGATGTTTTCGCATGGTCGCTGTCTCCGATGTATTCCTATGCAGCGAAATACATGCCATCGCGCCGGGACCCTTGTCACGATTGCGATTCGCGCACACGCGTCGACAATTGCGGCGAAAAACGCCTGAAAGTGTTTCAGGCCTGAAACGAGGGGGCTTGGGAATACTGCGGATTCAATCGATACGCTACAAGGATGAAAATCGACGCGTGTGTCGATGAAAGAGCACTTCGCTGCGCAGGTGCTATGTGCAGATGATTGACATGCGTCGACTTCCCGAGCGATTTGACCGCATCGCCCGAGGCGCTGAAATCGGTTTGTCGCATTCAGTGCCTATAACTAAGCTGTGTTGATCAAAAAAAACGGACGCGAAATTAGCGCCATCATGCGAGGCTTTGTCGTTGCCGCGCATCGGCATGGCGAATCGAGCCACCTTTGGCTGACCCGATTCGATCCTTTCGCACGCGACTTGGCGTGCGCGGCAATCGTTGGATGGTTGATGAACGGGGTGGGCATATGGGAGCCGATCAGCGGCACGTGATCTATTACTCGCGCGAACCGAACGATGCGTTGCGCGGCCATTTCGACGAATGCGGTTGGCGCGTCGATCTCGCGGAGACCGTACGCGACGTACGGCGCGTCGTGCAGCACGGCGTTGCAACGGCCGGCCTGCTCGATTTCTCGCCGGGCTTCAAGCCCTCGGACCTGCGCGAACTCGAATCCTGCCTGAGCATCCAGCACATCGGCTGGATCGCGGCGACGCGGCGCGGCCAGTTGCAGGACGCCACGCTGCGCCATCTCATTCGCGACTATTGCTTCGACTACGTGACGATGCCGTACGAGATGTCGCGGATCGTCGAGACCGTCGGTCATGCGCATGGCATGGTCGCGCTGACCGAGCCCGTTGCGCCGCTTGCCGGTGCGGGCCGCAGCGAAGGCGAGATGGTCGGCACCTGCGATGCGATGCTCGGACTCTTCAGGACAATCCGTCGCGTCGCGGCGACCGATGCGCCGGTGTTCATCTCCGGCGAATCGGGCACGGGCAAGGAATTGACGGCGGTCGCGATTCACGAGCGCTCGTCGCGTGCGCAGGCGCCGTTCATCGCGATCAATTGCGGTGCGATCCCGTCGACGCTGCTGCAGGCCGAGCTGTTCGGCTATGAGCGCGGCGCGTTCACCGGTGCGAACCAGCGCAAGATCGGCCGCGTCGAGGCCGCCAACAGCGGCACGCTGTTTCTCGACGAGATCGGCGACCTGCCGCTCGAAAGCCAGGCGAGCCTGTTGCGCTTCCTGCAGGAAGGCAAGATCGAGCGGCTCGGTGCGCACGTGTCGGTGCCGGTCGATGTGCGCGTGATCTGCGCGACGCACGTGGACATGGAAGCGGCGCTGCGCGAAGGGCGGTTCCGCGAAGACCTGTTCCATCGCCTGTGCGTGCTGAAGATCGAGGAGCCGCCGCTGCGCGCGCGGGGCAAGGACATCGAGGTGATCGCGCGCCACATGCTCGAGCGTTTCAAGGGCGATGCGCATCGCCGCCTGCGCGGCTTTTCCCCTGATGCGGTGGCCTCGCTGTACGGCTATTCGTGGCCGGGCAACGTGCGTGAGCTGATCAATCGCGTGCGCCGCGCGATCGTGATGTCGGAGGGCCGGATGATCACCGCGGCCGATCTCGAGCTGAACGACTACGCGACGCTCGCGCCCGTGTCGCTGCTGGAGGCGCGCGAGGCGGCCGAACGGCAGGCGATCGAGCAGGCGCTGCTGCGCCATCGCGGCCGTTTCGCGGATGCCGCGCGCGAACTCGGCGTGTCGCGCGTCACGCTCTACCGGCTGATGTGCGCGCACGGAATGCGCGATCGCGGCGACGCGCTGGCGGGGTTTCCTGCGTCGTTGCCGGAGTTTCCGCATCACGCTTGCTAAAATTGGCGGGTACGGCCGCCCTCGCGGCCGAAGGAACCCGCATGAAACAGTATCTCGACCTCGTTCGTACCATTCTCGATACCGGCACCTGGCAGGAGAACCGCACGGGGATCCGCACCATCAGCATGCCGGGCGCGATGCTGCGCTTCGACCTGCAGCAAGGCTTCCCGGCCGTCACGACCAAGAAGCTCGCGTTCAAGTCCGCGGTCGGCGAACTGGTCGGCTTCCTGCGCGCGTCGCGCAGCGCGGCCGATTTCCGCGCGCTCGGCTGCAAGGTGTGGGACGCGAACGCGAACGAGAACGCGCAGTGGCTCGCGAACCCGTACCGCCAGGGCGTCGACGATCTCGGCGACGTGTACGGCGTGCAATGGCGCCAGTGGCCGGGCTACAAGGTGCTCGATGCGGGCGCCGATGCGCAGATCGCCGACGCGACGCGCCGCGGCTTCCGGATCGTCACGCGATTCGACGAAGACGGCGCACCGAAGGTGCTGCTGTACAAGTCGATCGACCAGTTGCGCCAGTGCCTGGACACGATCATGGAGAATCCGGCCGACCGTCGTATCCTGTTTCACGCGTGGAATCCGGCCGTGCTCGACCAGATCGCGCTGCCCGCATGCCATCTGCTGTACCAGTTCCTGCCGAATGCGACGAAGCGCGAAATCTCGCTGTGCCTGTACATCCGCAGCAACGACGTCGGGCTCGGCACGCCGTTCAACCTGACGGAAGGGGCCGCACTGCTGTCGCTCGTCGGCCGGCTGACGGGCTATACGCCGCGCTGGTTTACGTATTTCATCGGTGACGCGCACATCTACGAGAACCAGCTCGACATGCTGCAGCAGCAGCTCACACGCGAGCCGTACGAAAGCCCGCGGCTCGAGATCGCCGAGCGCGTGCCTGAATACGCGAAGACGGGCGTCTATGCGCCCGAGTGGCTCGAGCAGATCGAGCCGTCCGATTTCTCGCTCGTCGGCTATCGCCACCATGAGCCGCTGACCGCGCCGATGGCGGTCTGATCGCGCCGCCCCCGCAGAAAGAAGGCCTGACCGGCATCAGCCGGTCGGGCCTTTTTGCTTCACGTTTGCGGCACTTACTGGCGGTGCCGCTCTTCGTGACCGCCTTGCGGCGGCGGGTTGCTCGGGCGCGGCGCCTCGACGTGCGGCGCCGGTTGCGGTCGCGGTTCCATTCGGGGCGCGGGCATCGACGGGCGCGGTTCCACGTGCGGTGCGGGCATCGACGGCCGTGGCTCCATGCGCGGCGCCTGCGGCTGCGGGCGCGGCATTTCATGTGCGGCGGGGGCCGGCGGGCGGTACTCGTTCACGCGCGGCGGTGCGACTTCGCGGTGTGGCGCCGGTTGCGCGAATTCGGGGCGCGGTTGCGGCGCGGGGGCGGCCCGTTCCGGCTGCGGCTGCCCATGCTGGGCCGGCGTCGGGAATTCGGGGCGCGGACGCGGCTGCGGGATTTGCGCCGTATTGTCGAACCTCGGCTGCGGCAGCGCGCGCGGCGCTTCGTTCCGGCCGCCGGGCTGCGCGCCCTGCGGAGCCGGCGTGCCGTCCGGATGCGGCACCGGCACCGCGCTGCGCACGGGCGGCAGCGCATTCTGTCCTGCCGCGTGCAGCGCGGCCGGCGGGGCGGGGCGCTGACGCTCCATCGGCGTGTGCGGCTGCATCCACGCCGGTGACGGCGCTTCGGCTGCGTGTGCGTTGCCGTTGCCCGACGGGAAATTGCCGGCAACCGGCGGATGCGGGACACCGTCTCCGGGCCCGAACGCCTGGCGCGGCGCAGGGTTGCCCGGTGCCTGCGGCATGCCGCCGTTGGCGAAGCGCGGCGCATTGGGGTTCTCGCCGTTCGCCGGCCGCGCGAGAGTCGGCGTGCCCGGCACCGGCACCGGTGCGCCCGGACGTCCGGCCTGCGCGGCTGGCGGCTGGCCTTCGCGCGGCGCGCGTGAAGGTTGCACGACGGGGCCGTGCGGATTCACGAGCTGCACGTTGTGCATTGCCCATGCGCCGCCGTTCGGGTTGCCCGGAACGCGAACCGGGCGAGCCGTATAGTCCGCCGGCACGTTCGTCTTCACGACGGGGGCGCCGGCGCCCGGTACGCGTGCGCCTTGCTGCGCGAGGTGGGCGGCGGCCTGGTCGCGATACGCGGCCGGCACGGCAGGATTGCGCGTCGCGACGTACGGGTGCTGCGCGATCGCCTCCGGCGGACGGTAGCCGGCATTGCGCAGCCCGCCGGTAAAGCTCTGGCGCACCGGCGCGATACCGGGCGTGCCCGGTGTCACGTGCGCATTGCGCCATTGCTGCGGATCGACATGCTGCGAGAAGTGCGCAACAGGTTGACCGTGCACGAACGCGGAGGCCGGCACGGCCGTGATCGCGTGCGGCGCGTGGAAGTTCACGTACGTCTTGTTGATGTTGGTGATATTGGTGATGTTCGTCACGTTCACGGTCTTGTTCACGTTGACGTTGTTCACCACGATGTTGCGGTTCACGCGATCGTAGTAGTGCGGGCTCCAGCCGCCCCAGCCGGGGTGCCACGGCTCACCCGGGCCGAGCGCGAACCATGCGCAGCCGGCCGCGGCGACGCCGCCGACGGTGAGCGCGACGCTCCAGTCGGGACCGCCGCCGCCACCACCGACGAACGCGACGAGCGCCGGCGCATAGACGGGCGGCTGGCTGACGACCATCGGGCCGGGCACCCATGCCCAGCTATCGTCCACGTACGCCCAGCGGCCGTAGTGATACGGCGCGAAGCCCCACGGTGCATCGTCGACCCACGTCCAGCCCCACGGTGCCTGCCAGATCCAGTGGCCGTCGTGATACGGCGCCCAGTCGGCCGGCGTGTCGTTCGGCACCCATACCGAGCCGTAATTCGGGGTTTCGCGCCACGTGCCGTTCGCGTCGAGATCCTGGTAGCCGGGAACGTCGCGGGACACATAGCGGGCCGATACCGAGCGCTCCTCGGCCGCGTCGCGGCTGGCGGCCCACTGGTCGAGCGCATCGGGGCCAGGCGCGGGCGATTGCTGCGCAACCTGCAGGTCGGTGCCCGTGAACACGACCTGCTGTCCGGGTGACAGCGGGTATTGTCCGTTGCTGCCGTAGGCGGTCGCGCTGCCGCTGCGCACCGTGACCGTCGTGCTCGCTCCGTTCGGCGCGACATCGACGCGATAGTCGCCGGGGCCCGTGATGCCGAGCGCGAGGTTCGGCGTGTCGATTTCGTACGATCCGCCGGCCGGCAGCTGGCGCACGTGCGTCGATACGGTGCCGAGGCCGACCTTCAGTTGCGTCGTCGTGTCGTCGAGGTTCAGCACCGACAGGCTCGTCGAATTGCCGAGCCGCACCGCGGTCGAGCCGATGTGCAGTTCCGAGCGCGCGCCGGCATCGTTCCAGAGCTGGTCGCCGGTCGTCAGCGGCCGGTTCACGGCGGCATACGACCAGGTATCGGTGCCGGCCGGTTCGGTCGTCACGGCGCCCGACAGGTAATTGAGCCGCGCGACGCGGCCCGGCGGATCGCCGCCCGGTTGCCGGGCCGCGGCCGCATACGGCGGGGCATCGGCCGATTGTGCGAATGCGGGGGGCAGCGTCGCAAGCGCGACGAACGCGAGCAGCGTATAGCGGGCGGATCGCTTGAGCGTGAACAGGGGGGCCATGATGAGCGTCTTCGTCGTTATCGCGGCGCGTCGATTCGTGCCGTTGAGTTCACAATATCCGCTCGGTCTGTTTCAGTGCTCGGTGTTTTGTAAGCCGGATGGCACGCGATGTAACAAAACCTGTCCATCGCGAGCCGTTGTCGTGCAGCTGCAATGCTGGCGTCAAGCGGACGTAAGCCACCCGTCGAAAACCTGCTGTCCGGGCACGGTGACGCGCAGCACGCGCGGTCGTGCGGAGCGCTCGATCCAGCCGTGCGCACAGAAGCTCTCGAGTAGTGCGGCGCCGAGCGCGCCGCCGAGATGCGAGCGCCGCTCGCTCCAGTCGAGACAGCCGCACGCGAAGCGGCGCCGGCGCGCGCGCTGCTGGGCGACGTCGATGCCCCATTGCGCGAGCGCCCGGGTGCCGAGTTCGGTGGTCTCGATCTCATCGCCGTTGGCGAGCAGCCAGCCGCGCGCGGTGAGCCCGTCGAAGATGCGCACTGCGAGTTCGCCGGCCATGTGGTCGTAGCAGGTGCGTGCGTAGCGCAGTTCGGCCGGCACCGTGCGCGACGGCGGCGGAACCGGGCGGTGCGGCGCGGCCGCGCGGGCGACGTTCGCGAGCGCCTCGAGCGATGCCGCGATGTCGGACGATGCGATCCGGTAATAGCGGTGCCGGCCGCGCACTTCGAGCGCGAGCAGGCCGCCTTCGGTCAGCCGCGCGAGATGCGCGCTGGCCGCGGACGGCGACAGCCCCGCGATCATCGTCAGTTCGCCGGCCGGTCGCGCGCTGCCGTCCATCAGCACCCACAGCATCGCGGCGCGCCCCGGGTCGGCGATCAGCGCGCCGATGCGGCTCAGGCCCGGAAAGTGGTGGTCGTCGTGATCGGTCATCGTCGTGTCTCGTCAGGCGGGATGACGTGCAGTGTAGTAGGTGCGGGCATTCGATGTTTCGGATCCGGCTGAAATGTCGAATAGCGGTACCGGCGCGGGCCCCGACCCTGCGGAAGACCGGACTGCGGCCCCGTGCGGGGCACGCGTAGAATGGCCGGACGCGGCGGCAGCGGGCCGCCGCACGTGACACGATGCGATGATGAAGACGATTTTCTGCCTGTTGGCGGCCGCGCTCGTCTGCTCGGCCTGTGCGCAGGGCGGCGCGGGCGCTGCCGGCGAGCGGGGCGGTAGCCTCGAGATGTACGGGACGATCGACCAGGGCATCACGATACGCCGCTGACGGGCGCCGATCTGCGTACGTTTCAGGCGCGTCGGCGCCGCCGCGCCACATGGGGCGGCCCGCGGCGCGTTGTCGCAGTGCAACGTATAATGGCCCGATTACAGCGCCCCTGCCGCCCGGAGCCAACAAGATGCCCCAACCGTCCCCCGTACCGGCCGCTCTCGACCGCACCGAAACCGTATTCCGCTTCCTCGCCGAGCCGTCGTCCGTGAACTTCGGCGGCAAGGTGCATGGCGGCGCGCTGATGAAGTGGATCGACGAGGTCGCGTATGCGTGCGCGGCCGTCTGGTCGAGCCGCTATTGCGTGACGGTCAGCGTCGGCAACATCCGTTTCCAGCGCCCGATCCTGGTCGGCAATCTCGTCGAACTGAAGGCGCGCGTCGTCGCGACGGGGCGCACCAGCATGCATATCCATGTATCCGTGCACGCCGGCGATCCGAAGGGCGGCGTGCTGCGCCAGACGACCGATTGCCTGGTCGTGTTCGTCGCGGTCGACGAGAACGGCAACCCGGTGCCGGTGCCGCCGTTCGTGCCCGAGACCGACGAGCAGAAGGTGCTCGCAAAATATGCGGCCGACGTGCGGGCCGCGCTCGACAAGATCGTCGAGATGAAGCCGGAAGAGGTCGCGAAGGGCACGGTCTGACCGGCGCGGGCGCCGCGCCCTTCGCGCCGCGCCCGTCGTTCCGCCGTTACTGCGACCCGATCATCTGCTCGGGACGCACCCACGCATCGAATTCCGCCTCGGTCAGGTAGCCGAGCGCGAGCGCGGCGGCCTTCAGCGTCGTGCCTTCCTTGTGCGCCTTCTTCGCGATCTGCGCGGATTTGTCGTAGCCGATATGCGGATTGAGCGCCGTCACGAGCATCAGCGATTCGTTCAGCAGCAGGTCGATGCGCGCGCGATTCGGCTCGATGCCCACCGCGCAGTGGTCGTTGAAGCTCTGCGCGCCGTCGGCGAGCAGCCGCACCGATTGCAGTACGTTGTGCGCGATCATCGGCCGGAACACGTTCAGTTCGAAATTGCCGCTCGCGCCGCCGACGTTGACTGCGACGTCGTTGCCGAACACCTGGCAGCACAGCATCGTCACGGCCTCCGACTGTGTCGGGTTCACCTTGCCCGGCATGATCGAGCTGCCCGGCTCGTTCTCCGGAATCGACAGCTCGCCGAGCCCGCAGCGCGGCCCGCTCGCGAGCCAGCGGATGTCGTTCGCGATCTTCATCAGGCCGGCCGCGACGGTCTTCAGCGCGCCGTGCGCGAACACCAGCGCGTCAGCCGCCGCCATCACCTCGAACTTGCTCGGCGCCGTCACGAACGGCAGCTTCGCCAGGCGGCCGATTTCGTCGGCGACGCGCACCGCGAACTCCGGATGCGCGTTCAGCCCCGTGCCGACCGCGGTGCCGCCGAGTGCGAGTTCGTACAGGTGCGGCAGCGCCGATTCGACGTGACGGATGCCCTGGTCGAGTTGCGCGACATAGCCGGAAAACTCCTGGCCGAGCGTGAGCGGTGTCGCGTCCTGCAGGTGCGTGCGGCCGATCTTCACGATATCGGCGAACGCCTTCGATTTCGCGTCGAGCGTCGTGCGCAGCGTGCGCAGCGCCGGCAGCAGGTGATTGACGATCGCGTACGCGGCCGCGACGTGCATCGCGGTCGGGAACACGTCGTTCGACGATTGGCCGCGGTTCACGTCGTCGTTCGGATGAACCTTGCGCGCTTCGCCGCGCTCGCCGCCCATCAGCTCGCTCGCGCGGTTCGCGATCACCTCGTTGAGGTTCATGTTGGTCTGCGTGCCGGAGCCCGTCTGCCAGACCGCGAGCGGGAATTCGCGCGGATGCTTGCCGGCGATGATCTCGTCGGCCGCGTCGATGATTGCGCGCGCCTTGTCGTCGGCCAGCACGCCGAGCGACTGGTTCACGGCCGCCGCGGCACGCTTGACGATCGCCAGCGCGTGGATCAGCTCGGGCGACTGCTTCTCCGTCGAGATCCGGAAATTCTGCAGCGAGCGCTCGGTCTGCGCGCCCCAGAGCCGGTCGGCCGGCACGGCGATCTCGCCGAACGTGTCGCGTTCCATCCGAACTGCTTCGTTCATGATGCACTCCTCTTGGAAAGGGGAAAGGCCGCGCAATGCGCGGCGTCGGGCGTATCGTGAGGCAGTCGCGCCGCTCGCGCGGCGTCTTCGGGACTTCGGGCCTTCAGCCGACAAGCATAGCGTCGGCCGCGATTTCGTGTCGTGTCGCGCTCAATGCCGCGCCGCGACGAGCGACGCGGTCTTCAGATGAAAGCGCCATGCCATCAGCGCCGCGACGCTCGCGAGGCCGGCCGCGAGCCCCCACCACAGGCCGCGCGCGCCGAGGCCCGCATGGAACGCGAACCAGTAGCCGGTCGGGAAGCCGATGCCCCAGTAGCCGAAGGTCGCGGCGAGCATCGGGATGCGCGTGTCCTTCAAGCCGCGCAGCGCGCCCGACGCGACGGTCTGCATCCCGTCGACGATCTGGAACACCGCGGCGATGCCGAGCAGCGATGCCGCGAGCGACACCGTGGCGGCATTGGCCGGGTCGTCGAGATGAAGATACAGGCCGACGATCGTGTGCGGCGCGACGATCATCACGACGCCCGACAGCGACATGAACGCGACGCCGAGCGCGAGCGCGACGAAGCCCGCATGCCGCGCGGCGACGGGCGAGCCCGCGCCGACCCAGTAGCCGACCCGGACGTTTGCGGCCTGGCCGATCGCGAGCGGCACCATGAACGATACCGACGCGACGTTCAGCGCGATCTGGTGTGCGGCGAGCGACGTCGCGCCGAGTACGCCGACCGTGAGCCCGGTGGCGAGGAACAGCGTCGATTCGACCCCGTACGTGATCGCAACGGGCCAGCCAATGCCGATCAGCTCGCCCATCACGGGCAGCTTCGGGCGCGCCGCGGTCACGAAATGGCGGAAGCGCTGCCGGCCGTGCAGCAGCCAGATCAGCGCGAGTGCGGTGAGCCAGATCGTGATCGTCGTCGCGACCGCCGACCCGAGAAAGCCGAGGCGCGGCAGCCCGAATGCGCCGTGGATCAGCCCGTAGTTCAGCACGCCGTTCACGCCGACGCCGCCGATCGATACCCACAGCAGCCGCCGCGCGGCGCCGATCGCCGGCAGGAACGCGCGCATCAGCCCGACGCCGATCAGGCTGCCGAGCGCCGCGAAGCGCAGGATGCCCGTGTATTCGCCGACGTGATGCGCGAGCAGCGGCGGCTCGTGGAACATCAGCAGGATCGGTTCGGCCAGCGACAGCGCGACGATTGCCGGAATCGCGAGCAGCACGGACAGCGCGAACCCGGTCCAGTAGATGTGCGGCACGCGGTCCTCGGCCTGGGCGCCGCGCGCATGCGCGACGCTCACGCTGACCGACGACAGCACGCCTTGCAGAATGGTGACGATGACGAAGAAGAAGTTCGCGCCTAGACCGCCGGCCGCGAGCGAATCGGGGCCGAGCGAACCGAGCAGCACCGTGTCGGTGACGCTCATCGCCATTTGTGAAAGTTGCGCGATCGCGAGTGGTGCGGCGAGGCGCGCGGTATCGGCGGCGTGACTGGACAGCGACGGCGGCGCGGCGGCCGTCCGCGTGAGACCGGAATGCGACATGGAATGGGCGCTCGCGCGGGTGCGGGCCCGCGCTGTCTGTATTTATTTTGAGAGACGGCTAGCTTACGGCTTTATTCGTACCGTGTCGAACGCGCGCGCCGATGGCCATGTCGCGGACAGGGGGAACAGGCCCTAAGCCTCGCGCACCGCGATGCGCGTGTCGCCGAGCAGCACGACCTGGCCCGCGCGGATCTTGCAGGTCTTGCGAAGCTCGACCGCGCCGTCGACTTTCACCGCGCCGGACGCGACGATCAGCTTCGCGGTGCCTCCGCTGTCCGCGAGGCCGGTGATCTTGAGAAGGTTGTGCAGCTCGACGTATTCGCCGGTCAGCGTGAAATCCAGGTTGGGCATGACGAAGAAGGTGCGCAATGCGCGGAAGGAATCGCCTCGCATCATACGGCACCGCGGGCCGGCGCGCGAGCGCGGGCGGCCGCGGCACGCAGTTGTTAAGGACTGTGAGCGATTCGTCAGCAAATGAAACGGTGGGTAACAGTCTGAGAGATTCGAGAACCGTGGGTGCGGGCCGCGGGTCTTTTGTCGTACCTGCTGCGTGTTGCGGCGGGGGACGCGACGGACCGCATCGCTGCGGTTCGCGCCCACAACTTCTTGAGGAGGATTGTCATGTCCAAGATTCGTACGATGCTGATCGGTGCCGCGCTGACGGCGTTCGCCACTTCGGCCGCGTTTGCCCAGACGGGCACGGCGGCGCAGGGCGCGGCAGGTGCCGGCGTGCAGGCGCAGACCCCGGCAGCGGGCGTCGGCGCGGGCGTGCAGGGTAGCGCTGGCGCGAACGCGTCGGGCAATGCGGTCGGCGGCGCAACCGATGCGGTCGGCGCGGCAGCCGACGGCGCGAAGGATACGGCGTCGTCGGCCGTCCACTCGGCCAAGAAGCACGCGAAGCACACCGCGAAGTCGGCCAAGAGCCATGTCGGCTCGGCCAAGGCGAAGGCCGGCGAAGCAACCGAGGGCGGTGCATCGGTCGGCGCGGAGAGCGGTGCATCGGCCCAGGGCGCCACGCAGTAAGCGGTGCCTGGCGCCGCGCGACGCTCGCCCTGGACGGCGCGTCGCGACGGCGGCCGTCCGGCGGCCCGGTTCACTTCGCGCGAACCGGGCCGTTTTCATGTGTTCATGCTTTCAGCAGCGCGGGCGCGCGGTCACGGCCGGCGCTGTCCCTGGCCTTGTCCCTGCGCGGGGCGCGCGGCAGCCGGCGTGAATACGCTGCGCAGCCATGCGGCGAGCCGCGCGAAGACGTCGTACGGCTCTTCGACGAAGATCTCCGGTTTCAGCAGCCGCAGGTATTCCATGATCTGCTGCGCTTCCTGTTTCTGGAACGAGCCATGTGCGAGCCCGAGCCGCAGCAATCCGCGCAGTTCGCCGAGCTTGTCGCGCGCGGTGCTGCCGACGCTCATCTCGCATGCGAGCTTGGCCTCGTAAATCCGTTGCCGCAGCGATTCCGCGAGCCGCCATGCGGGCGTCTGCATCAGTTCTTCGAGCGCCTGGATGTCCTGAGCCGCGCCCTTGATCTGCGACGCGAGCGGATCGATCTGCGCCGGGTCGCCCTGCGCCTCGGCGACGATCGCCTTCGCCCAGTCGCGGCACGCTTTCGCGAGCTCGTCGGGCGTCCATTCGGAGCGCGACGCGAAACCGAAGCCGAATTCGCCGGCCTGCCGCATCAGGATCGCGACGACGTCCGGAAATTCCTTGTCGAGCGTGCGCTTTGCCCACGCGTACTGGCCGCCCTGCAGCATGCGCTGCACCGCGTGCTCGGTCAGCGGAACCATGTTGTCGAGCAGCTTCGCGCGCAGGAAATCCTCGAACGACGGTGTCGCGAACTGCGGGTCGAGTTTCAGCGACACGCGGACGAACGCGTCGTAGTCCTTGCGCAGGGACTCGAGCGTGTCGTCCTTGAGGGAAAGGGTGATCTGGCCCATGAATCGTCTCGATGGCGGCCCGCGCAGGCCGGCGGTCGGCACGGCGCACCGGTGCGGGCGCAGCGTCGACTGACCGGTGCGCGCCGAGGCCGGTGGCGGGTTTTCATTTCCTATATCGGCGCGCCGCGCGGAAACTTGAGCGCGCGCGGTGGAGTGTCCGCTCAGGCGGGCAGCCAGTGCGGCAGCACGATCCCTTGCCAGAAAAAGAACACCGCGAGACCCGCCGCGATCGTCACGAGTGGGCGGCGGGTCGCAGCCGACACGAGCACGGCGGCGAGCGCGCCGACGAGCTGCGGATTGCGCCAGGTCAGTTCGGCCGTGCCGCCATGCGGCGAGACGGTCATCGGCACGATGATCGCGGTCAGCACGGTGACGGGCACGAAGCCGAGTGCGGTCCGCACGAGCGGCGGGAAGGTCAGCCGCTCGCCGAACAGGAACAGCGTCGTGCGGATTGCGTACGTGATGACGGCCATCCCGAGGATCAGCAGCGCGTAGCTCACGATGCGGCCTCCGTGTGTGACCGCGCGCGCGAGCGCTCGTGCCGCAGTGTCAGCGCGACGCCGATCGCAACGCCGGCGGCAACCGCGCCGAGTAGCCCGAGCTTGTACGGCCAGCCCTGCCAGAAGTACGCGAGCGTGCCGGCCGTCGCGGCCGCCGCGAAATAGCGCAGCGTGCCGAGCTGCGGGACGACGATCGCGATGAAGGTCGCCGCCATCGCGAAATCGAGGCCGAGCGACTGCAGGCCCGGGAATGCCGCGCCGAAGCCGATGCCCGCGAGCGTCCAGACCTGCCAGTTCAGGTACATCGCGAGCCCGGAGCCGAAAAAGTAGTGGGGGCCGATCGTGCCGGGCGGGAAGTGCCGGTAGTGCCCATAGGCGACCGCGAACACTTCGTCGGTCATCAGCGCGCCGAGCGTGGCGCGCCAGCGCAACGGCAGGTGCGCGACATAGGGCGCGAGCGTCGCGCTGTACAGCAGGTGGCGCAGGTTCACGATCAGCGTCGTCGCGAGTACGACGACGAAGCTCGCGCTGCCCGCGATCAGGCCGAGCGCGATGAACTGCGCGGAGCCTGCGAACACGGCGAGCGACATCAGCACGCCGTGCCACGCGGCAAGCGGGCCGCCGCCGACGAGCGTGCCGAAAATCACGCCGAACGGCGCCGCACCGATCATCATCGGGATCGTGTCGCGCGCGCCGTCGAGCCATTCGTTGAGCGGGCGGCGAGGGGGCGATGCGGGTGTCGGGTTCAAAGCCGGGTTCAAAGCGTGCTCCTCCATGCGCTGGAGGATAGCGGGCCCGTGGTTTTCGGGCTTGTATGTTCTTGCGGTCGCGGGCGGGGTGGCTGCCCGGGCGGTTGTCGGCGCGGCGGCAAGCGAACGGCCGGATGCGGGAAGCCGCGCGTCAGCTCGCCTGCCAGCGCCCGGGCGGCACGCCGAACATCCGTTTGAAATGCCGCGTGAAGTGGCTCTGGTCGACGAAGCCGCTGGCCGCCGCGACGTCGGCGACGGGCACGCCCGCCCGCAGCGGCGCCAGCGCGCGCTGCAATCGCAGCTGGTTGCGCCAGGCATGCGGCGGCATGCCGGTCGTACGCGTGAACAGGCGCGCCGCGTGGAACGGCGACAGGCCGGCCGCCTGCGCGACTTCGTCGAGCGTCACCGTGCACGTGAGATCGGCGGCGAGCCGCTCGCGCATCGCATCGACGCGCGGTTCGTCCGCCGCGAGCGGCGCCGGTCGCGGCTGCGCGTCGGCATGGCGCACGATCAGCGTCGACAGCGCGTCGAGCATGGCCGTTTCGGCGGCGAGCGGATCATAGATGCGCGGTGCGCCGGCCGCCGGATCGTCGGCCGGCTGCCCGTGCGCATGGGAGGACAGCGCGCGCTCGCTGCCGGCTTCCATCATCCGGTGCGCCAGCGTGAGCCGGGCCGCGAGGTCGGCGTCGCGAATCACGTCGGGGGCAAACCACGGCGCGTCCTGCGGGCGGCCGGCGATCGCGCTTGTGAGTTCGCGGATGAATTCGACCGGCAGGTAGCTGACGCGATAGCACCAGCCTTCGTCGGCCGCGCGCGAGCCCGTATGCACTTCGCCGGGATTGATCACGGGCACGGTGCCCGTTTCGGCGACATGGCCGCTGCCGCGATAGGTGAAGCGTTCCGCGCCTTCGAGAATCACGGGGATCGTGTACGCGTCGTGCCAGTGGGGCGCGAACGTGTGGTCGCGATAGGTAGCCGTGACCAGATCTGCCTCCGGCAGCAGCGGCGTGCGCCAGTAGCGTGCGGAGTCTGGAAGGCGGGTGGCAGACATGATCGGGCGCGGGAGCGGTCGAACCGACAGTGTATCGCTCGCGCGCCCGTCAGGTGCAGGCCTTACTTGACCGGAATCGTCGTGCCGGCCGGCATCGGCACCGCGGTGACGGCGTTCTTCGGGCTGCCGCTGACGATGCGGTCACTGTAGGTCAGGTAGACGATCGTGTTGCGCTTCTTGTCGACCACGCGCACGACGTGCAGCGTCTTGAAAATGAACGACATGCGTTCGCTGAACACGTCGGTCTGCTGCTTGAGCGGCTCCTTGAAAGTGATGGGGCCGACCTGCCGGCACGCGATCGACGCCTCGCTCGGATCCTCGGCGACGCCGAGCGTGCCCTTGATGCCGCCCGTGCGGGCGCGCGACACGTAGCAGGTCACGCCGTTCACGACCGGATCGTCGTACGCCTCGACGACGACGCGGTCGGAGCCCGTTACGCGGAAGTGGGTATTGACGCTGCCGACTTCCTCCGCGTGCGCGAGCGGCGCGATGGCGAATGCGGAGAGCAGGACGGCGAAGGGTGCGGCGCGCAGGAGGCGGTGCTTCATCGACGGAACCGGATGCGAATGCGGGACAGAGACTCTAGCATGCGCGGGACCGGGCCACGATAACGCGAAAGGGCGGCCGGAAAAACAAAAGGCCCGTCGAATGACGGGCCTTTCGCTGTCTGGCTCCCCGACCTGGGCTCGAACCAGGGACCTACGGATTAACAGTCCGGCGCTCTACCGACTGAGCTATCGGGGAATAAATCGGTACATCTGCGTGTTCGGTTACCAGCAAAAAGCCCGTCCACTTTCAACGGGCCTATGCATTTTTGGCTCCCCGACCTGGGCTCGAACCAGGGACCTACGGATTAACAGTCCGGCGCTCTACCGACTGAGCTATCGGGGAACAAACAGCAGAGAAACGAGATTGTATGGAGTGTTGGCTAACCTGTCAATACTTTTGGGCCGCAGCGCACAAAAAATTTCTGCGGCCGCCGCGCGATCAGCGCTCGAGCAGGTGCAGCTTGTCCTGCACGTCCTTCCACTCGTCCGCGTCGGCCGGTGCCGGCTTGGTCTTCGTGATCGACGGCCAGCCCTTTGCCAGCTCGGCATTCAGTTCGGTGAACTGCTGCTGGTCGCCCGGAACGTCTTCTTCGGCATAGATCGCATTGGTCGGGCACTCGGCAACGCACACGGCGCAGTCGATGCACTCGTCCGGATCGATGGCGAGAAAGTTGGGACCTTCACGGAAGCAATCCACCGGGCACACATCCACGCAATCCGTGTATTTGCACTTGATGCAGCCTTCGGTCACAACGTGAGTCATTAAAACGCTCCTGCTTGGCGGTATATATGGGGTGGCGTTGGCGCCAAAAGCGGCATTGTAACTGAAGCGCAAAACCCGCATGGCGTGGTCGCCTTTCTAGCTTATATCGTTTCGTGATTAGTTTATGGGGGCGCTCAGGGGCGCCGCCGCGGGGCGCGCAACGGGGAAGCCGTAGACGGCGCGACGGGGCAGCGCGGCAGGCGGTTTCGCGATGGTCGGGCCCGCATTCGAGTAACATGGCCGACAGACCGGGCGGCGCGCGGTGCGCCGGGACCCTGTCACGATATTGGCGGTGCCGCAATCATGATCATCACTTCGCTGCTCGACACGGATCTCTACAAGTTCACGATGATGCAGGTCGTCCTGCATCACTTCCCGGCCGCAAACGTCGAATACCGTTTCAAGTGCCGCACGCAAGGCGTCGATCTCGTGCCGTACATCGACGAGATCCGCGACGAGGTGCGCGGCCTGTGCTCGCTGCGTTTTTCCGACGTCGAACTCGACTACCTGCGGCGGATGCGCTTCATCAAGAGCGATTTCGTCGATTTCCTCGCGCTGTTCCACCTGAACGAGAAGTACATTTCGATCACGCCTTCGCCGAAGGGCAACGGCGAGATCGACATCGTGATCGAGGGGCCGTGGCTGCACACGATCCTGTTCGAGATCCCGGTGCTCGCGATCGTCAACGAAGTCTATTTCCGCAATACGCAGCGCGAGCCCGACTATCGCGAAGGCCGCGAGCGGCTGCGCGAGAAGATCAAGCTGCTCGGCGCGAAGCCCGAGTTCGCCGACTGCAAGATCGCCGACTACGGCACGCGCCGGCGCTTTTCGAAGGTCTGGCACGAGGAGGTCGCGCTCA
>Ga0207695_10002639_pt1 | contig 26224 bp, 18 predicted proteins | sample KBSC54metaG_FD_184354 | JGI IMG/M metagenome (GOLD analysis project Ga0207695, IMG submission 184354) | Corn rhizosphere microbial communities from Kellogg Biological Station, Michigan, USA - KBS C5-4 metaG (SPAdes) (version 2) | ecosystem: Host-associated > Plants > Roots > Rhizosphere > Soil...
GCGCTGGGCAACGTGGTGCGCGGAGTTCCGATCGACGCCAACGGCTTCTTCTTTCTGCCGCTGTGGACCAACTTTCAGCCCGGCGCGCAGGCCGGCGTGGTGGATTGGTATACCTTGCTGACCGGGGTGGCGGCATTCGCGGCGCTCATCCTTCATGGCGCACTCTGGGTGGTCCTGAAAAGCGAAGGGCAAATCCATACGCGCGCCTCCGCCTGGGTGAACCGGAGCTGGTTTGCGGTTCTGCTGGCGACGGTCGCCGTCACGATTACCAGCTTTGCCATCCAGCCTCATTTGGCCGGACAGTTCTCGGCCATGCCCTGGGGTTATGTTTTCCCGCTGCTGGCGGCGGCGGGCCTGGGTGGAATTTTCGTTTTCCACCGCCGGGGCCGGGAACTCCACGCATTCCTGTCATCGTGCGCCTATCTCACCGGTATGCTGACCAGCGTCGTCTTCGGAGTTTATCCTTATGTGCTCCCGTCCAATTCGGACCCATCGCGATCGCTGACCATCTACAACGCCGCCGCTCCACGTTACGGCCTGGAGATTGGGCTATGGTGGTTCCTGCCGGGTATGGCGCTCGTCGCAGCTTATTTTGTTTTCGCGTATCGGCATCACGCGGGGAAGGTCAAGGTTTCCTGAATTCTGCCGGTTCCCATTCGAGTTGACCAGATTGCACTGCAACAGGTGGAGGGCGCTTCTGAACTCTCCGGGCTGATCCACGCCTTGCCCGGACACACGGATCCGTTTCGCCTGTGGTTTCGTTTCGAGGGGCTGTCTCCCGCTCAGATGGAACTGAGCGGGAATCCCTTCGTGCCCGCCCTGCTCGCCGTGGCCATGTGGCTGAACCGGCCCATCGAGATCGACGGTTGCGTATCCGAGCAGCTTTTGAGCGGCATGGGGCACCTGATGAATATCTGGAGCCAGTGGGAACGCCGGCTCCATAGGATTGAGATCCGCGCGGACGCGGTGCGGGAAAAATTCACCCCCGGCCGTGGCGCGGCCTGTTTCTTCACCGCCGGCGTGGACTCGTTCCATACCGTCCTCTCCAATCTGGCAACCGAAACCGGCTCGGCGCGGATTTCGCATCTGTTCTTCGCGAGCGGCCAGCCGGATATGGCGCTCTCCAACCAGGTCCTTTTCAAGCGCCGCTGCGCGGACATCGGTGGGATCGCGCGCGAACTGGGCCTGACCGCGATCTTTGCGTCCACGAATGTCCGCGATATCGTTCCTGGCATGACCCTCGCCTGGGGCGTCCGTGCCGGTTCGAATCTCGCGGCTCCCGCTCTCTGCCTCGCTCCCATGTTGCAGCGCGTGATCTTCTCCACCGGACTGGCTTACGACGCCTGGTATCGCTGGGGCAACGACCCGTTGATCGATCCGCTTTGGAACACCGAGCAGATGCGATTCGAAAATCACGGCTATGAGAAGACTCGGGTGCGCAAGGTGGCTTTAAGCATTTGCGGCTCCGGCGTGGCGCTTCGCAACCTGCGAGTGTGCTCGAACGGCGACAGAGTGGGCGGGAACTGCGGACGTTGTGAAAAATGCGTGCGCACCATGATCGCGCTGCGCGCCAATGGCGCGCTCGACCGCTGCCCAACCCTGCCCCATGAAATTCCTCTCGCCGCGGTCCGGCGGTTCAACGCTTACGATCCTCTCCTTCGAGGCTTCATCGCCGAAAATCGGGACGCTTTGAATCGTTCCGGAGCGGATCCGGAACTGGCCGCCGTTCTCGCGGACCTTCTGCGGCCTCATCCGTTGCGAAGGTTCCGATACCGTGTGATCCAGGCTGCCTATCGCGCCGACCGGAATTTCCTCGACGGACGCATCCGCCGGTGGGCGCTCAACCGCGCGCGGGACGCCGGGACAAAGATCCAGCTTTCGGAGAATCCTTTGGCCTGGCTGCTCTCTCAGTTGCGCGGCGCGCGGCGGCCGGCATCGTTGCCGGACAACCGGGCCGGCGAGAGCTGAGCCTGCTAGGGTGTTTCGAGCGCGCTGGCCATCGCGGCCGAGATGCGCGCCCACTGAACGGTTTCTTCTTTCAGTTGGCGCTGTCCCGCTTTGGTCAGGCTATAAAATTTGGCCTTGCGGCTGTTCTCGGACTGGCCCCACTCCGCGCTCAGCCACCCCGCCTCTTCCATCCGGTGCAGCGCCGGAAATAGCGACCCCGGTTTTACCTGGAACGTCCCGCCCGTCACCTGCGCGATCCTGCGCGAGATGCCGAGTCCGTGCATCGGCTCCAGCGTCAGCACTTTCAGGATCAGGACGTCGAGCGTCCCTTGCAGGAGATCAGTGGATGGCGTGGCTGGCATGTCCTCGTACAGGCATTCTATAGGGAACGGGCCGCCCGGCGCAAGCGTGTCCCGCTCAGGGCCGCTTGCCGGGTGCGGCAAAGGAACGCTCCACCATATCGTGCACGTCCGTCGAAACGCCGTGGTCCCGCCACAGCCAGCGCATCATTTCCGGAAAAACGGTGCGCAGCATTTTCTGTCCGTGCCGCTGGATGCCCCAGGAGTAGTTCAGGTCGTAGCCCTTATCCGCCAGCGCCTGCTGCATGCGGACGTTCTGATAGAACCAGTCCCGCGTCTGATCGTATGTGCCGTCGTCCTTCAGCCCGCGATTGTCGTTCCGGCCATCCACCAGGAACACCCGCAGCGGCTTCCTGTCGGTTTTCCGGATGATGTCGGGATAGGCATTTCCGCCGCGGATGTTCGTGAAGCTTCCGACGTTGCTCAACACCTTGCGGAACTGGTCCGGACGCTCCCAGGCGACGGTGAACGCCGCGATCGCGCCCGAACTGGAGCCTCCGATGCCGTGGCGCTCCGGATCTTTGGCGATGTTGTACTTCTGGTACAGCACCGGCAGCAGCTCATCCACAATGACCCGCGCGTACTTGTCGTCCAGCGTGTTGTACTCGGTCGGCCGGTTCGTATCGCGATCGCCCCAGTTGCTCAACGTTGGCTCCGGTTGATCCGGGCGGCGTCCCGGATTGATAAAGACCGCGATCATTACCGGAATCTCGCGGCGGTAAATCAGGTTATCCATCACCACCGGCGCCCGCACGTCTCCCTCCGGGGCCAGAAAGGCCTGGCCGTCGTTGTAGATCATCAAAGAAGCCGGCGCCGACGGATCGTATTGGGCAGGCACGTAAACCCAATATGTATGCTGCGTTCCCGGATAAGCCTGACTCGGCAGCGTGAAGGGCCCGCGGATCTCGCCCTTGGGCACGCCCTCCTGGGGAACCGCATCCGGCGCGAGCTGATAATAAAGGTCGGTATTGGGGGTTTCCGGCCGGTTTTGGCACCACGCCGGAACCGCCAGCAGAATTGGTAAAAACGCAACGTTGAGTTTCATGCCTTCGGTCAGTCAAAATATCATACGAGGAGTCTTCAAATCGAATGTCTGTTGAAAATCAGGCTGGTCTTATTCTCAAACTCTACGAGCTGCGCCGGGAAGAAACGATGCGCGTCGCGCGCGACTGGTATTTCCGGGAGTTCAATCCGCAGTCGTTCGCCGATTTCAAAGCGGCAATGATGGGCGAACATAGCGGTCATTTACGCATGGTGGTCACTTATTGGGACATGGCTGCCGCGCTCGTGAACCATGGAGCCATTAGCATAGACCTCTTCACCGAGGTCAATGGAGAGCATTTCATGGTGTACACGAAGCTGGAGCCTCTCTTGCCGGAGATCCGCTCCGCGTTTGCCCCACTCTTTGCGGTCAACCTAGAAAAACTGATTGACGCGACTCCGGACGGCCGGGCCCGCGTCATCGCAACGCGCGAGCGCATGAAAGCGATCCGCGCTGAGATTGCAGCCATGCAGGCGAAGGCCGCCCTGCAGAGCTAGAACCCGGGGCCGCGGCGAGCCATCGTGGTTCATCGCGGCCTCCAACTCTCACCCCTGGCGGTTTGCCGCAGTTCCCCTCTTAGTGTTCGTGCCATAGCAGCATGCCTGGGTGAAACTTGTTTTCCCCAGTTTGCTGCCAGAGCACGTAGGCCTTGTCGTTACCGGCCTCCACGATATGCAGGTTCGGCGGCTGCGGTCCGAAGTCGCCTCCCTCCGCTTTGCCGGGTCCGCAAGTCTTCCACGACGTTCCGTCGTTGGACCGCGATAGAACCGGGTAGTTACACGCCGTGGTATCGCTGCCCGAGTTAGCCCCGAAAACCGCCGCAATGCGTCCGTGCGAATCGATTGCCACGCTGAGCGGCGGGTTCGTGCTGCGGGGGCCGTCTACCGGCAGCTTGGATGGCTTGGACCATGAGGCGCCATCCGCCGATTGGGCGTACCAGACGCCGTGGTCCTCATCTTTCTCATCCAGAGGCGTTTCGAAGAGCAGTCCGATCTTACCGCCGCCGCCGGCGATGGCCAGGTCCGGGGAATCCGTGCTCCTCTTCGTCTCCATCGCCGTGCGCGCCGCGCTTCCGGGCTTCCAGACCTGGAATCGCCGTCCGTCCCCTTCCTCCTGCGTCTCAAACCAGGCCACCACCGGCTGGCTCGCCGAGTCCAACGCCAGTCCGACGTTGGCGCCGAGCGCCTGTTTCCATCCCGCCGCCGCCGGGAAGGGTTCGCGGCTCCAGGACGGGACATTGTCGATTGGCCCCGTAAAGTAGTACGCTCCGGAATCCGGACAGGCCAGCGCCAGGTAAACCTTTCCGTCCGCGACAGCAACCGCGGTGGAGGAGACAGTCGCGCCAATGCCGGGTAACGCCGTCGCGCTCCAGGTGGTCCCGCCGTCTTTCGAAATCGCAACCAAGGCGCCCTTTTCCACCACGGGAGTCACAATCACCAGCAAACCGGTTTTCCGGTCGCAGGCGATCGAGACCGGGTGCACCCCCTGCACCGGGATGTCTCCCACCACTTGAACCCGCGCCGCCGGCAGCCACTGGCGCTTCGCGCGGCTCCAGCGCACGAAGCGGACGTCGCTATCCGAATTGTCGCCGTCGCCGTTAGGGTCCAACCAGGCAAAGGCAATCATGGGGTCCCCGTTCTCATCCAGTCCCAGCGCCGAAGCTGTCCCGAACTTAGCTGGCTCCGTACCCTTCGGCGCCGGCGCCGCGTTGAGGACCCCTGCCGGCGGCGGTCCTACCATCACTTCATTCGAGGACTTACCGCCCGCGGTAACCCGGTAGCGGTAAGTCGCAAATGGATCGATGGCCGTGTCTTCGTAACTCGTCTGACTGGCGGCGCCAATTTTCTGAAACGCCGCTCCATTCGCGCGTTCCACGGCGGCAGGTCCGGCCGCGCCATCCCATTCCAACTGAACGGAGTGCGCGCTCGCCGACTGAATCCGGAGTTGTTGACCCGTTGCAGCCAGCTCTCCGATGCAATAAAGGAGGAGGACATATCGCATACCGACGCATTATCTCATCGGTAAGATGGACAAAGTGACCAGGGAACCGAATCCAATCACCCGGCACAATCCGAACCTTTTTGTCGTGTCCGGAGGCGGCCCGCGAAATCATCCGGGAGCAGGTACGCACAGGCGGATCGGCGCTTCCCTGGAGCGATCGCGAGGCATTTACGGCTCTCATGCTGCAGCGCTCCGTCGAATCCTACCTGCGCCACACGCCTGCGCCCCAACCGGTGTTCTCCGATCGTGGCATCCCGGATACCCTCGGCTATGCCCGCCTGATCGGGCTGCGCGACACATCCGCCATCGAGAACGCCTGCCGTTGTTACCGCTACGCGCCGGTCGTCTTTGTGGCTCCGCCCTGGGAGGCGATTTATCAAACGGATTCGGAGCGAAAGCAGGATTTCGCCGAAGCGCAGCAGACCTTTGCCGTCGTTGCGGCAGTGTACCGCCACTGTGGTTACCGGTTGATCGAGTTGCCCAGGCTAAGCCCGCGCGCCCGCGCTGACTTCGTTCTGCAGCAACTTGGCCCGGCCGCGGGTCTCTAATACGATGCGCCCGCCGCCGGTCTCACCAGTCCAGCACCATCTGCAGCGCGTCGCTGGGCTCAGGCCTCGGCGCGCTGGCCAGTACGGCCTCGCCCCAATGCTCCAGAATCCAGCTTTGCTCCCAGTGGACGCGGTGCAGCTCCATCACATCGCCCTGCTCCTCTAGCCAGCCATGCATCCAGTCGAGAATTTCGTACGCCTCCGCCAGCCGCTCCCGGTGCCGCAGGAAGACCGTCGTCGCCCACCCCAGTTGCATCCTCGCGGTAAGAGATGCCTCGCTTCGCAAGCCGCGCTGAGCCGCGCCCAGGGCTTGCAGGCACGCTTCCTCGTTGCGCACCCAACCGGTGAACAGCTCCAGGGTTTCGTCGAACGAAAGCGCGCCGCGCGCTGTGCCGCTCTCGTGAGTGAAGATCACCGAAGCCAGTCCGCCCGGCGAAACGAACTCGCGATCCGCCGCTTCCAGCCGGTCGAAAATCAAAAGCAGCCGCCGTTCCTCGTAGAACCGCCCCAGCGCTTCCCGGTTTTTCTCCATCCGTTGGGTTAGCCTGAGGCCCAGTGCGTCGGAGACATCGCCCAGCAGGCCCGCGCGCGTCCGGTCCGCGCAGTCGAACCGCAAAACTCCTTCAAAGTCTTCCGCGAACGCGGAGGCGAACCCGAGCGCCGTCTCCACGCTCAGGCCGCTGGCAATGCCGGGTTGGTCGGCCAGCCGGGGTTCCAAAGCGGCGAGCTCCGCCGCGCCGTCCGCCGCCCCGGCGCTTTCCGGCACGCCCACTCGCAAAGGGTTCCCTCCCAGCAGCCATCGCTTCAGCCTGCGCCGCGCGCCCTCGGCGTCCGCCGCCGCGTCGAAGAAGTGCCGCCGCCGGAACAGGGCAGGGAATTTGCAATCCTGAAGCAGAACAAACGCCACGCGCGTTCCGAATGAGCCGGCCTCTTCCAGGAACACCGGTTCCCAGCGCTCCCGCGCCCAAACCGGGGGCACGGAATCGGGGGAAAGCAGAACAATGGCCACATCCGCGGAGATCGCCGTGGCGGCCGCCTCAATCAGGTCGAAGCCCGGGCGAATGCGTCCTTCCTCCAGGCTCACGCGCACCGCGCAGTTGCGCTCCAGGAACTCGGCCAGCCACCGGCTCTTCGAATCGTCGCGGCCGCACGAGCAAAGGATAGCCGTTCTCATCGCGCGCTGCTTGTCCTTTGCCGCCCGCCGGCAATCCCTCTGGTCTCAACTGATATCATTTGTTTATAAGCTCCCAATCCACCAGACAATCTTACGAAATGGCCGTTGAGACGCAGTCTGTCCGTTTTGATTCCCTCACCCTCGATTCCGGCGCCGTGCTCGCGCCGGTGGATGTCGCCTATGAAACCTATGGCGTCTTGAACACCGCCCGCACCAATGCGATCCTAATTCTGCACGCCTTTTCCGGCGACGCGCACGCCGCGTTCTGGAGTGCCGAAACCGGCCAGGCCGGCTGGTGGGACAACATGATCGGCCCCGCCAAGGGCATTGACACCGATAAGTACTTTGTCATCTGCTCGAACGTGCTGGGGGGTTGCCGCGGCACCACCGGCCCGTCCTCCATCAATCCGGAAACGGGTCGTCCCTATGGCATGTCCTTTCCCGTCATCACCATAGGAGACATGGTGCGCCTCCAGAAGATGCTCATCGATCATCTCGGCATCCCCCGGCTGCTGGCTGTTGCCGGCGGCTCCATGGGAGGCATGCAGGCTCTCGAATGGGCGGTCGCGTTTCCGGACACGGTCGCCGCCGCCATCCCCATCGCCGCCACCTCGCGCCACAGCGCCCAGCAGATTGCCTTCAATGAAGTGGGCCGCCAGGCCATCATGGCCGACGTGGACTGGGCCGACGGCAACTATTACGAAGGCAAACGTCCCTCGCGCGGCCTCGCGGTTGCCCGCATGGTCGGGCACATCACCTACATGAGCGACGCTTCCATGCGCGATAAATTCGGACGCCGTCTGCGGGGTAAGGACGAATTCGGGTTCGATTTTTCGGTCGATTTTGAGGTGGAAAGCTACCTGCGCTATCGCGGCAGCCAGTTCGTGGAGCGTTTCGACGCCAACTCCTACCTTTACATCACCAAAGCGATGGACTATTTCGACCTGAGCAGCGGTAGTGCCTCGCTTGGAGCCGCCCTGGAGCGCTCGCGCGCCCGTTTCCTGGTCCTCAGCTTTACCTCGGACTGGCTCTACCCCAGCTATCAGTCCCTGGAGGTGGTTCGCGCCCTCCGCAGCCGCAACCGCGACGTCACCTATTGCGAGTTGACCTCCAACTATGGCCACGATGCATTTCTCGTCGATATCCGCGAGGAATCGGAATTGATGCGCGCGTTCCTCGCCAGCACGTATGACGAGCGGAATGAGGAGCGGAGCTAGGTGGCCGCCGCTTCCGATCTCCGCACGGACCAGCTCACGCGCGCCGCGCTGGGCCGCAGCGACTACGCCATCATCGGCGAAATCGTGGAGCCGCGCGCCAAGGTTCTGGATCTCGGCTGCGGCGACGGCGAGCTCCTGGCCTGGCTCAAGGACCACAAACACGTCGAAGCCCGCGGGGTGGAGATCTCCAGCGACATGGTGCGCAAAGCCATCGCCCGCGGGGTCTCTGTTTACCAAAGCGATATTGAAGAAGCGCTTGCCGATTATCCCGACAAGATCTTCGATTACGTCATTCTCAGCCAGACGCTGCAGGAAACGCGTTCTCCGTTGAAGATCCTCCGCGAAATGGTTCGCGTCGGCCGCCGCGCCGTGGTCGCCTTCCCGAATTTCGGACACTGGACCGCCCGCCTGGCCCACCTCTGGACCGGACGCGCGCCGCAAACCAAGCTCTTCCCCTACGAATGGCACGACTCGCCAAACATCCACTTCCTCACCGTGATCGATTTTGAAATGCTGGCGAAGAAGGAAGGCTTTGTGATTGAGCGCCGCTTCTTCCTTGCCGGAGGACACAGCGTCCACCTGTTGCCCAATCTGATGGCGGAAGCTGCGGTTTATCAGTTGCTGGCCCCCTGACGCCGTCAGGCGGAAGCCTTGCGCCGGCTCGCGAAAAGCTTCCGGAACTTCTGCACCTTCGGCGACACCACGTAGGAGCAGTACGGCTGATTCGGGTTGTTCAGGAAATATTCCTGGTGGTAATCCTCCGCCTTGTAGAATTCCACCGCCGGCGTCACGTCCGTCACAATCGGCGCTGGAAACTCGCCGCTTGCCTGAAGCGCGCGGATCTTCTCGATCGCCGCCGTCCGCTGCGCCTCGGAGTGATAAAAAATTGCCGAACGGTACTGTGTTCCCACGTCGTTGCCCTGCCGGTTGAGCGTCGTCGGATCGTGGATGGCGAAGAATACGTCCAGCAGCTCGGAAAACGACGCGATCGCCGGGTCGAAAGTGATCTGCACCACCTCTGCATGGCCCGTGTCTCCCGAGCACACCTGCTGGTACGTCGGGTTGCGAACCTTGCCGCCCATGTACCCGGATTCCACCAGCGTTACGCCTTCCAACTCCTGAAACACTGCTTCCAGGCACCAGAAGCAGCCGCCCGCGAGTGTTGCAAATTCATGGTCTGGCATTCTGTCTAGCCCTGGTTGTCCTGGAATTCTTCGAGCCACGCCATCTGGATCGCTTCCAGCTTGCCCTCGCTCGATTTGGCAGGGTCGTCGCCGAAATCCGGCAGCTCGGTGATCCACTGGTGCATATCGGTGTAGCGGATGTATGTCGGATCCATCTCCGGAAACTTCTCGTAGAGCGCCAGCGCAATCCCGTCCGGTTGGTCCCAGGTCAGTTTAGGCATGTTCCATTCTCCTCTCTCTTCTGATTCTCGCATTCCGGCCCCGGGTGAGGCCTCCAGCGTTTCCCCTGGAGCCGGAGAAACATCCGCGGAATAACTTCCAAATAATCCGCCGTCTGAATTTGTAAATATCTCAGTCGGCATACGTGTGATATATATTCCCTGGGAGCGGCTAGAATGCATTTATTTTTCCATACTTCATACAATTCTCGAACCGGCAGCGCGGAGGTCTCGCAGCCAATATCCGGCGGAATACCGTTGAAAGCGGATAAAAAGCAGTTTTGGGAGAAGAAATTTCAAGCGGACTTTTCCGGCGTGCGGCTCTATCACGTCCCCGGGCTTTCGGGGATGGGCGTGGCCGCGTGCGCGAGCGGCGATGCCATTTATTACGCCCTGCCCCTCACGGAATCCACGCTGGAGCATGAACTCGGACACGTCGTCCAGCAGAGGAGGGCGGGACTCAAAGCCGTCGGAAACCAGCCGCTGCTGCTGGTTGACGATCCCTCGCTCGAACGCGATCCCGGCGCCCGGCCGGATATACTGCGGGATTTGGGAAGTGCCGGCTGCCGGGTCGCTCAACCCATCAAAATGCGCTACGGCTGGTGTAATTACGCGCATATTCTTTCCGCAATGGACGACGCCGTGGAGGCAGTGGGCGGAGGTTCCGATCCCTACGCCGGCAAGCAGTCCAACATCGTTCAGTTCCGGATGCGATCCGGGGCCAACTGGGCTTATCTGGCCAATAGAAAATCGCTGAAAGCTCCAGGCCGTCTTCCCTGTGACGTGCAGGTGATCAACGGTACTCCCGTTGCATGCGCCACGGGCGGAGCGGCCGGCGGCGAGCGCGTATTCTTTCCGGGTCAGCGGGACCTGAACTACAGGGACGTGGGCGCCGGCGTAGCGCAGGTCATTACGGCAGGCGACGCGGCGCTGGCCCAACTCATGCTCGATCGGGCGGCGGGGAGAAATACACAGCAGGGGAATCAGGCGCAAATGGCCTGGATTGACTGCCTGATCGTGCTGCTGTTCGGTATGGAAACGGCCAGGTTCCAAAGCGGACTTTGCACCACTGTGCTTTTCCTGGACCTGATCGCCAGCGGCAAAGCCTACGGCCGCACAGGGCGGCGCTTTGGATTCGGCAACGCCTTTCATACCGGCAGTTGGGAAGACGGCGAATGGTACGGCGGGAAATATCCTTACGCCACCCACGGCACCGGCTCCGGGAACAACTATATGCGAACGGTTTTGGCGAACGATTACCAGATGGTCCTCGGCGACCACTTCGCCGGCCTGCCGCAGCGCCACGCGGTGCCGCGCCGCGAGGTCACTCTCTGCGTGCACTGGCTCGAATCGGCGCTCGGGCCGTACCCCGATCTCTATGACGACGACTTGTACCGGAAAGTGCAGCATGCGCTATCCGCCCGATTGAACGATTTCTATTTGAACAACAACCCGAACCCAAACCTCCCCTATGCGCCCAACCCCGCCAGCGGCGTATCGGCATTCGGAGACGACAAGGGCGTCAAAGCGCCGCTGCCGGGACTCAACGGGACGGTCTACTGGCATAAAGTGAACTACGCCAACGTCAAGGCAACCAAGTATTACCACGCCAGCTCGAACCCGCTTTGCGGGGCCCGGACGGGCATCGCGAAGGGCCCGGCGCTGATCGCTCAGGAAAAAGAGAATTTTCAGCGGACCCTTATGAAACAGGGTAAAGATCTGGAGAAGGCTGCCCAAATGGCGTTCAGCAGGCCGGACTGGAACGCGACGCGCGAGGAGTCCATGTCCGCCGGCAACTGGTTCTCCTGCACGCGCAGGGACGTCGAATCGGCAAGATACAAGCCTTGCCCGAAATGCTTTAATATCTAGCCGGGAGCCGGCGGATTTCCCGCGGTCAATTCGACCGCAATGCAATCATCGGATCGATCCTGGACGCTCTCCGGGCGGGAATATACCCTGCCAGCGCCGCCACCGCCACAAGAAGCATTCCCACTTCGATAAATGTCGCCGGGTCGCCGGTCGTGATCCCGAACAGGAGGCTGCCCAGCGCGGTCGCCAGGGCCCGGGACGCCGCCATTCCCAACGCGAGGCCGAACGCCGCCAATCCAAGCGTCCGGAATACAATGCCGCGCTGCACGTTCCCGGCCGGCGCTCCCAGCGCCATCCGAATTCCAATTTCCTGCACCCGCTGGCTGACCGCAAACGAAATCACCGCGTAGATCCCGAGCGAAGCGAGTATCAACGCAAAAGCCGCGAACCCCGTCAGCAACAGCACCAGGAAGCGCCGCGGGGAAACCGACCGGTCCACCAGATCCTCGAACGTCACAAACTCGCGGACCGGCAGATTCGGGTCGATCGGCCGCAGCGCGTTTCGAATCCCCGCCGCCAGCCGGTCCGGTGGGAGCGCGGTTCGCACCACCAGTTGCATGGCTGCGTAGTCCCCGGTTTGCCGCATCGGCAGATACATTTCCGGCCCGCTCGCTTTTTCCAGGGCTACGTGGCGGACGTCGGCTACTACCCCGATGACCCTCCGTCCCCCATCCGTTGTCACCATCTGACCCAGTGGGTTTTGGCCCGCCCACAGCGTCCGCGCCAGCGTCTCATTGATCATCACCACCGGCTCGCTGCCCGCGCGGTCCCTCTCGGTGAATTCTCTCCCCATCCGCAGCGGAACGCCGGCAGCCTCGAAATACCCATCGCTGACGACGCGAATGAACGGTTCTGGCGGGTAGTGGCCCTTCCCATAAACCTGTCCTACCGCGGAGACAGCCCATGAGCGGTCGTCGCGCAGTGGCAGCACGTCGGTAATCCCGGCCGCCACAACACCGCGGATCGACCGCGTGCGGTCCAGCGCCTCGTCGAGGAATGAATTCTGCTGCGCCAGGCTCGCGATCCGGAAGCTCGGGTCAATCCTCAGCGCGGCCGCCCGCTCCGGTTGGAATCCGGGGTTGACGTCCAGAACGCGGAGAAAACTCCGCGTCAGCAGTCCCGCGCCCACCAGCAGGACACAGGCGAGGCCCAGCTCCGCCACCACAAGTCCATCGCGGACCCAGGCATGGTGCTTGCCGCCGGTGGATCCGCGGCCGCCATCCTGCATGCCTTCGCGAAGGGAGAGCGCCGTAACCCGGAATGCCGGCAGCAGGCCAACCAGCACGCCGGCTGCAACCGCCGCCAGCAAAGTGAAAAGCAGCGCGCTGCCATCAATACGAACGCTCTCGAGCAGCGGAAGGTTGAATGCGTGAAGATGCGTGACCGCGCGCGTGCCGGCGACGGCCAGCGCCAGTCCCAACACCGCGCCGCAGCACGCGAGCGCCACGCTCTCTGTCAGCATCTGTCGCAGCAGTCGGGAACGCCCGGCTCCTAAAGCCGTCCGCATCGCCATTTCCTTTTGCCGCGCGCCCAGCCTCGCTAATTGCAGATTGGAAAGATTCGCGCACACAATCAACATCACGACACCCACCGCGCAGGCCAGCACCATCAGCGCCGGCCTCACTCCTCCGCTCACGTGCTGGTCCAGCGGGACTATCTTCGGAACAATCGGGTTCCGTTCGGGATGCTGGCTCACAAGCTGTTTCCCCAGGATGGTTAACTCGGCTTGCGCGCTCGCCAGAGTCGCGCCGGGCTTGAGTCTCCCGGCGATCCGCATCGTGTTTCCCGCGGGCTTTGTTTTATCGTTCAGCGGCCACGGAATAAAGACGTCGATCTCCGTGCCGGGAGCAAAGGTGCCGCCGAAATCAAAAGACGCGGGCAGCACGCCCGCCACGGTCACCGGGCGGTTGTTCAAAGTCAGCTTCCGCCCCACCACGGTGGGGTCTGACGCAAAGCGCCGGCGCCAGAAACGGTAGCTCAGCAGCATCGACGGCGGAGCGGAATAAGTCCCCTGGCATTCCTCCGCTGTGAACAATCTTCCGATTGCGGGCTGCACGCCAAGCAGCGCGAAGAAGTTGCCGGTCACGGGCACGCTGGTGATCCGCTCGGGCTCCCCGGCTCCGGTTAGCTCCCGGTCGCCCACGCCATAGACGCCGAATCCCGCCAGATCGGAGAACGATTGGTTTAATTCCCGGAGATCGGCATAATGTTCGGCTTGAGTGGAGGTCCAGTCGTCTCCGTTGGTGATCCACACCAGCCGCCCTGGATCGCGAAACGGGAGCGGCCGCAGCAGCAACGCATTCACCACGCTGAACACCGTGCAACTGGCTCCGATGCCCAGGCCCGCGATAAGAATGGCAAACGCAGTAAAGCCGGCGTCCCGCCGCATACCGCGAAGCGAGTGGCGCAAATCCTGCATCAGATCGCTCATCCAGCGCCCGATCCACGTGGACCGCGCTTCCTCCGATTTTTGTGTCATGTTGCCAAACCTCCTGCGCGCTGCCGCGCGAGCGTCCGCCTGCGACATGCCTTGCGCGGCCAACTCTTCGGCCAGGGACGCGATATGGAATTCCATCTCTTCCCACAGCAGGCGCTGCCTTTCGCTGTGATCCAACCAGTACCGGAAACGGCGTCGAAAACGCTTCCAACGGGAACCCGCTCGCATGCATTTCTCCGTTTTCTCTAAGCAAATCCCATAATGCGCGCCACCGCGCCGGTGACCCGGCGGTAACGGGCCGACTCCTCCGCCAGGTGCCTGCGGCCGTCGGCGGTGAGCTGATAGAAGCGCGCCCGCCGGTTGTTGGCCGAGAGTCCCCACTCCCCCTCGATCCAGCCATTCAGTTCAAGCCGCTGCAGGGCCGGGTAGAGAGAACCTTCTTCCACGCGTAGCAGGTCGTCGGAAAGCTGCTGGATCAGTTGCGCGATGGCATAGCCATGCAAATGTCCCCGCATCAATATCTTAAGAACCAGCATGTCGAGCGTGCCCGGCAGAAGGTCGGCCTTCGGTTTCTCGGTTCCCATAGGCTATCTGATGGTGAGACGCTCAAATAGTTCCTTGGTTGGCCCGAAAGCGATGTTTTTTTACTCAGCCCAGCTCGGGGAGGCGTCACGCCCGGCGCGCGAAGCTACGGGCGCATCCTCACCGCCCCGGATCAGGCCGCCCCAAATGGATCCCAGCGACGGAGGCGGGAACTGGAATCGTCTCCCCGCCGCGAGACGGGATAGCATCGAAGAACGCGGCGACACTCTGGATGAACGGCGAGTTTTCGCTGATCGGACCCGTCCTGCTGAGATAGGCGAGGCCGGCACGAAGAGTGGCGACGATTCGGGCCCGTGTGTCAGCCGAGTGATATTACGTCAAAGATCCCAGCGCTCGTGATACCGCCAACTGGATGCGGATGACCGGGACGTTCAATAACAGGCCGTGATCACGCTGGCGGAGATGACGGGCCGCGGCGGAGATTACGGCCCCAGCATGCCGTTATTTGAACAGAACCCGGAAAAATATAGAAGCCTCTGGAAGCACCGGTGGGCTGCGGAAGGATTCACCAAATCGCATTAGATCGCGTATCGGCTCAGGACAGCCTTCAACGGACTCCCGCTCTCCGCTCGCACTCGTTGACCACCCAGCCGTTCCTCGGGTTTCGGCCATCAGCCTTATCCGCCTTTGTGTCCGTCATAAGTGCGACTACGAATCAGTCCGCAACCGCCGGCAGAGGTCGCTGGGATGTAATTGCTCGCCGGAGCGATTGGAATGGCGGTACGGCAATGGCCTCTTTATTACTGTGCTATGCTACTCGGGTCGCTCATTTTGCATAGCTGGGTCATTCGACGCGGGAGCGTTCATACCCCTGCCTGGCACTCAAAACAAATGTACGGATCAGTGGCATCAGCCATCGAAGCGGAAGCGCGCGTTTCCGCCCGCGAACAGAACTGGACGGCGGTAAAACGGACACAGGATGGTGCGGTCTGGAGCCTGAGACTCTCAGCCGCGAACTCCGATGCGCAACTCGATGAGTCGCTCGAAGGCGCGAACGCGTGGTGGCCTGGACCGCCGAAAGGGGGTGCGGAGATTCTTTCGGTCGTCCCCGAGGAGAACACGGTCAATCTACGCTTTGCAACCTCTACGCCTCCGGACCGGGGGCTGCTGAAGATCTATCCCATTAGGTTTCTCGACAGTTTGGCTGCTGTATGGCGGCAGAACGAGGATTCGTATCTCTCCCACCTGAAGCAACTTGCCGAAGTGCCGTCGGTGAAATTTGCAAAGCTGACTCCAAGCCGCTTTCCGGAACTTCGCGCATCCCAGCGCAAAGCTTTCCGATTGCCCTCCTTTCAACACTCGTTCCTCTGGGGCCCTCCCGGAACCGGGAAGACGTATACGCTCGGGGCGCTGATTGCCGAGTTCTTGCTCGCAAATCCAAAGGCTCGCGTCCTGGTGCTCTCCACAACGAATGTCGCCGTGGATCTTTTGCTTTTGAGCGTGGATACCGCATTGGAGCGAATTGCAGCACGAAATGAACAGGCCCGGGACTTGCGAAAGAAGTGCCGTCGCATTGGCACGCGTTTCGTGGCCAATAACTATATAGGGCGCAACCACCTGCTTCCCAAGGCTAATCCGTCACTGCTTGCTCGCATGGCGGGGTTGGAAATTGAGCGCCCGGCCCCGGAAGATGCCGTGTGCTACAACGCCTGGAAGACCAAGTACGAGGAAGTGCAAAGGGCACTGAGAGCCGAAGCCAAAGATATCCTACGAGGCTCCCGGCTTTGCGCGATGACCTCCACTCGAGCGATCTGGTCGTATGGGGATCTCAAGGAGTTTTCACCGTTCGATCTCGTCGTGCTGGACGAGGCAAGTCAGATCAGCATCGCGCACACTGGACCGCTTCTTCCGATCGGCCGGCGTGTGCTTTGCGCTGGCGACCCCAAGCAATTGCAGCCGATCGTCTGCAGCGAGGACCCGGATGCGCAGGAGTGGCTTGGGCGCTCCGCTTTTCATCGCATGAATTCGGCGTACGAGAATGTCGAAATGCTTAATGAGCAGTCAAGGATGGCCGATCCGATATGCACGATCGTGAGCAAGATCTTCTATGATGGCAAACTCCGTCTCTCTCTCGTAGAGTCCTCGAAACCGAAGTGGCAACAGGAGCGGCGATTATCGGATCTGCCTCAGCTTGGAAAGAATCCGGTGAAACTCATACACGTGAAGGAATCCGGAGGTTACCACGTCCGGTACAAGGGACACATTCGCGAGGAAAGCGCTCAAATTGTGACCCAGTTGGTCCAAACGTGTCTCCGCGAGGATCGTGATCCAAACTCGATTCTGGTACTGACTCCCTATCGGGCACAGCGCACGAAGATAAGGACCGCTCTGCGCGAAGCGGACATCAAAGGTGTGCACGTCACTACCGTGCATCGTGCACAGGGCGGAGAGCGGCGCGTTGTGATTATGGACCCTGTTCTGGGGACGCACAAGGCCAACACAGACCTTCTGATCAACGTGGGTATGAGCCGCGCGAAGGCTCGGCTGGTTCTCCTGCTTTCGGACGAGGACCGCAAGAACGAAGTATTCGCGAGAGTAAGTGCGATTTGCTCGCGAGGCGCAATGCCCATAGCGGCATCCGGAAATGCATCCGCCAACCGGTCCAAACGGCCGTTCGCGGACCTCCGAGCCGGTGACCGACTCACCCACGCGGGGAGAGTTTATCTGTATGAAGGGTTGACGCCGGACGAAGAAAAAGTCTTCTTACGCGACACCGAGACGGGTGAACAGAAAAAATTTCTGATGAAGTATTTGCTTCCATAACAATCCGCAATCATGACAACAGATCAACAGGCACCTGCGCCCACTACCGGGAGCACGGCGAAGGTGGAGGCAGCCCTGACCAAAGCCGTGGTCGATACGGAGGCTTACGCTCGCGATCTTCGTGAAAAGATCGAGACACTCCTGAGGCGTTTGAGGCAGCTTCCAGGTCCCGTTATGGCGATGCGGGAAGGAGCATCGGACAAGACGGAAGCCTTGGTCACGGCGTTCTTGCCGGTGGTCGACGAGCAGAGCCGTCTCATCACAGATTTGTTCGCGCGCCAAGCCCATGCCCTGAGCCGCTTTAGCATCGTTCTGTTCGGCCGAACCGGCACGGGGAAGAGCACGCTGATTGAGGCGCTCACAGGCGGGGACGGAGCAACCGTTTCGCCTGGCCAGAGCGATTGTACGAAGAATGTCTCCAGCGTACGATGGAATCGGGCAGTCCTGATCGACACGCCCGGTATCAATGGTTGGGGCAATGGTGAAACGCGCGAAGAGCTTGAAAAACGAGCCCGGCACGCGGTTGAGACGGCGGATCTCGTTCTTCTGTGTTTCGACACCCAGAGTCAACAGGCAACCGAGTTTTCCAAGATCATGGAGTGGGTTGGTGCGTATGGCAAAGCCTCTATCAGCGTCCTGAATGTCAAGAATCAGGGTTGGCGGTCTCCCCGAAAGATCTGGTTCAAGTCGCAACGGCAGAACATTTCGTGTCAGGTTGCGGGGCACGCCAGCAACATCCTCGGTGAACTCGGCGCCAACTCACTTGCGGGAGTTCCCGTGGTTGCCATTTCGTCGCAGCGAGCTCTGGCCGGACTCGGAAGAGCGCCGTTCCGATCGCCTGACGGGATGCTTTCGAAACTTCGGGCCTCCGGGACCAGCCAGCTCATAATGGACTCGAATATCGGAATACTTCAGGAGCTGCTGATCGAGCTACTGCAGCACGGTGCGACCGGATTGCGTCTGGGCGCCCTTTCCGGTCAGCTCGCTGGTGTTCTCGCGCAACTCGAAGATAAGCTGCACGGTCTGGAGCGCCAGGCGCAATCCGAAGCCGAAGTGCTCGAACGTAAACTGCTGGGTTTGTTTCAGCTCTTTGGCTACCCACGTGCCGATTCTGATCTTCGAAAGAGAATGCGAGCACTGGACGACGTGGATGATCCACTGCGCATCTTGGAGGATCTGAGAAAAGAGCCATTCCAGGTTCCGTCGAACGGGACTCTCCAGGTAGACCTCAAGACAGTTTATTCAGGACAACTGGCGGCCCTTCGCGCACAGGACCTGAACAAAGTGGAGGAACTTGTCATCGACGCTTTCGATCAGGGAAGACAAATCTCCGAATCCGAATTGCGGAAGAGCTTCAACCGCGAAAAAGAAATCAAGCAGATCTGGCGGTCGGTGTGCCAAACCGCAAAACAGAGGATCGAGAAACGCGTGGGCGTCTTGAACGAGGGCGCGGCATGGGATCTGGAATACATTGCCCAGACACTCGGCGAGATTGACGGCGCAATCTCTGATTCCATGGCCGACTTCGGCGACTTCCTCCGCAAAGGCGGCATCCTTGCTGGCATTCTTACGGGTTTGGTCGCAATTTTTTCCGGAGGTTGGATCGTTGGGCTCGCGGGTAGCATCGTCACCGGCTTAATGAGTTGGCTTGGGCGCAGAAAACAGGAGGAGGCTGAGGCTGAAAAGTTGAGGAAAAGACGGCAGGCTGTCGCAGAGAAACAAGGAGAGGTTCACCGGCGATACGATGACATCACAGTGCGGATGGACGAGGATCTGAAACGAATCATCGAGAAGGCACGATTCGAGCTATCCCGCGCTCCCCTGCAGACTGCAGTGCAGCTACGGTCACTCAGCACGCACTTCAGTATGATGCGTAATCAGATAGCAGACGTCGGTGCAAACCTTCCGGCGCAGACCTGTCCGCAAACGCTTGTGCAGGCGGCCGTCCGAAGCGTTGAGTCGCGGCACAAACGCTCTCCTTGGCTAGGCGATTCTTGGATTGACGACCCCACTGGACTCAGAGTTGAGGATACGCCTTCCGAAGTTCGCCCGGAGAAAGATCGAAAGTTTTGGCCTGAGGTGGCTCGAACTTTTCGAGAATGGATTGATAAGAGGACCCGAACACCCAAGCCGGGCGCTGGCTCGGCTTGGCTCGCAACTGTTCGTGAACGATTGAGCGCCCACGACGAGGCAAAGCCCATTATCGCGAGGCTCGCAGAAATCAAAGAGACATCGAAACCGCAGATTGTCCTCTGCGGAGACTACAACAGTGGCAAGAGTTCTCTGATTCGCCGCGTATTCATTGAAGCCGGAAAGCCAATGCCGGAGTCGTTGCGGATCGATGCAGTGCCCACAACAGCGGACGCCGCTGAATACGACTGGAACGGCTTGCTGCTGGTTGATATGCCCGGCTTCCAAAGCTCGAACAATAGCCATACCCGCAATGCGCTTCACCGCTATTCGGAGGCGTCACTGATCATGTACTTGTTTCAACCCAATCTTGTGACTGGCGACACCACGTACCTCGACAAGATTCTGAAGGGGGCTTCCGGCGAGTTCTCGGTTCCCAAGATACGACGGACGCTTTGCGTGATCAACCGCATCGATGAACTCGGTTCCGACCCGGATATTGATCCAGAGGGATTCAAGCTACGCTGCACGCGGAAGAAGTCGGAATTGTCCCTTGCGCTAAAGTCGCGTGGCTTGAACATACACGAGAATGATATTGAATGCATTGCCAGCGACCCGTTTGGCACCTCCGGCACGAGCAGGGACATCAGTCCCGCACAGTTTGAGAATTTCCGGGCATGGGACGGCATCGAGGAGCTTATCGGCGCACTTCTGGACAGGCGGCGTCAACTGGAGGCGGTCGGTATTGATGTTTCTCTGCTCGAGAGTGGGCTGGCTCGGTTGGGCGAGTTGCAGGCGACACTGCAGGCACGCTCGGACCAACAGCGATCTAGGATCAGAATCCTAGAAGAGTCCCTGGCCAGTGTTGACCATATTGTAGAGGAATTATCCTCGATCGAAAACAATGCCAGAACCGACCTCGATTTGTTCCTCACGCGACTCGCAGGAGAACTTCGGGAAGCCGCTCTGGCTGCTCAGTCCGAGGAAGAGTTCTCCGCGATCATAAACGAGATGAGCAGTCCGAAGGACCCGAGGTTCCTGACGCATCTGGAGAGATGGTTCTCTGGCTTGCAGACAAACCTCGAGGACTGGATGTCTCGGGCGAACTCCACTCTCGACCGCCAGTTGAGATCCCAAAGGCTCAAGAATGCATTCCACCCCTCAGTTGAACTTCCAGAATTGCCTCAGGGATTCAATTCGGGGCAGAAACTAGCTGCAAATCTGTTTGGGAGGGCAGCCGATACTGCCAAGATGCTGGGGAATCATGACTTCGTCTACGCGGCCGGCAAGATGCTGGGCTATAAGTTTCGGCCATGGGGGGCTGTGAATGCAGCCCGTGGCGTACAGAGCTTCGGAGGATACTTCCAATTGCTCGGCGTTGCCCTCGACATTTGGAGTTACTATCGCGACGTGCAGCGGGCCGACGACCTGGATCGAAAACGCAGAAAGTTCGCCGCCGACGTGACTAACTGGAAAGACGAAGTTCGTGATCATCTGATCGCTAATGGCGAAGAGAGCCCGATGGCGGTGATTGGGGCGCTCCGAAAACGGATTGCCGATGAGGGTGACCTGCTTCGTGCGGCGCGGCAAAGCTACCAGGCTGCCGTGGAAGAGATTTCGCAGATTCAGAACAAGATTAGAGAACTCGCCGCAAGTGCTCGCCGCGCTCTCACAGAGGCAGCCTGACATGCCAGAATCGAGACCGGTACCTGAATATCCGTGGGCAAAGCTGTGCGCTTTGAATCCCGCCACTTATGCCAGCTTTGCTCCTGAGGCGGAAGAACTGGAGCAAGATCCGCTTACACGTGTCACCTTGTTCGGGCCGTATGACAGCGGCAAGAGCAGCTTGCTCAAACGACTCTTGGTTGAGGGTGGGTGTTCAATCCCAGAGTGGCTTACAGTCAGCGCCCGGCGCGAGACATTCGAGGTAGAATCTATTGAGTGGTTTGATCTGCGATTGCAGGACACGCCCGGTCTTGGTGGTGGAGCACAATCGCACTCCGACACAGCGCTGCAGGCCGCCTTCGGCGCGGACGTGCTTCTTATCGTCCTGCCGCCACAGCTCATCACAGGAGAGGTGGACCAGATTAGAAGCATACTGCAGGTTTATTCGGAAGCCTCAGAATTCGCCTCGTTTCGATCACTGATGTTTGTCATTTCTCGCGTCGATGAAGCTGGCGCTAGCCCGGACGATGCTCGGGATGAGTTCGAGAGGCGCATCCAATCGAAAAAGCAGGAACTGGCGCATCTCCTCGATGGCCTCCAAATCCACGTGAAACCGAGCTCAATCTTTGCAGTTGCGGCCGACCCATATGGGATGGTTGGCGATCTCCGAACGCCGAGCGCGACCTTCTATGATTCCGGACGAGAGTGGGACGGCATCAATTCACTGGTCACAACGCTGAAGGGCTTGTCCAGGGATCGCGCAACCCTCAGAGAGTCCGCCAGACGGCGCATCTGGCGCGCCGCCCTTTTGGATGCCGGAGAGTCGCTAAAAGTAAGCCTGGACGAAGCCAGCGAGCAGCTTCGGGTGCAAACGGAACGTGAACGGATGTTTGAGCGGGCGGGTGAAGACATGTCCGAGTGTTTCGCTGATTGCCGAATCCGGCTCAATACGCAGGTGGTACAGCAAGTCGAGTCGCTTGTCTCAAGCAGCATCACCGAACTTGAGGCAGTGCGCCCCTTGCTCGAACAAAAGTTGAAAGTGACTCTCACGGCCTAGTGGAACGAATCCAGCAGGAGAGCTAACGATATCGCCACTCGGCTGGAATCAGAGATCTCCGTCTCGGATTCGTGTCCCGATCCGCGCCTTGCGAGTCTGGCAGACATTCACGCTAGTGTCAACGCGTTCGGAGCCGGGTGGGATCGTTTTGTCGCGGACTACGGCGATCAGATCGCGGATGGTCTGCGCCGGAACTTCTTGCCCGAGATGTCGGCCATTTTGGCAGGTACCCGAAAATCACGTCACCGACGCTCCATGTGGGTAGACATCGCCCTGGTTGTCTCACAGATTGTCGTGCCCTGTGCGGTAGGAGTCGGTGCGAAGGCGCTTGAGGAACAGTCCAAAAAGATGAAGGCGGGGAGGACCGATCGGCCGGTTCGCGAGTTGGTGCTGGAAGCTTGTCAGGAAGGAGCCGACGCTTGGTTCCAGCAGTGGGAGTCCGATATCCGACTCCTGGCTGACTGGATAGCCGGTCAGGCGAACTGCATTGGAGCACAAGCCGAAGGACTCAGGGCTCGGATCACTGCCTTAGACGCATCTCTCAACGAACTACACAGTCTTTCCGCATTCCACCCTCTTGAGCGGTATCCTCGTCGCAGATAGGGACTGGAGTCGCATTGCCACGACATTTGCAGTGAGGATTGAAGACCCCGACTTCGATCGCCAGCCTGTAGACGTAGACCCAACTTGGAAGCGGAAGGTTGTGCGGCAAACATGCTGGACGCAACTCTCCCATTCGTTGACTGCCCAGCCGGTCACAACCGCCTCGATTTTATTTCCAGGCTACTTGCGCAAGGACGCGGGGTCCGGCGAAGCGCCCGGAATAGCGGGCGCCGCAACGAACCGCCGCTTCGGCAGAATCGCAATCGCCAGTGCGCCCAGCGCCGCCAGCCCCAGGACGCAGCCCATGGCGATGGTGTAAGATCCATATCGCTGGCGCACCAGCGACACGAAGTACGGAAACCACGTTTGCCCGATCGTGTTCACCGGTAGGATGATCGCCATTGCGCGCGCCAGCGAATTGACGCCGAACTGTTCGGCCGCCATCAGCGGGATCAGCATGTAATCCGCCCCCATCGCAAACCCGAACAGAATCGCGAACAGATAAGGAGTTTCCGGAGGTCTCACTTGCAGCAGCAGCGGAATGGTGGCCGCCGAAAGAACATAAGACGCGGTCATCACGTGTTTTTTCGAAAACATGTCCGCGAAATAGCCAATCGAGAGCCGGCCCAGGATGCTGGACCACAGAATCAGCACGCTCGCGGTTCGCCACGTGGAGTCCAGTTGGTCGCCCGCGTGGAAGCCCTCATCCAGAAAGACGAACTTCATGTGAAAGTTCACCGCGCCAATCGCGCCGATGGAACAGAAGCTGGCCAGCAGCAGGAGCCAGAAAGGCCAGCTCCGCAGCAGATCGCCAAAGCTGTGGGAGGCCGCGGACACTTCCGCCGCGGCTTCGGCGTCGCCATCCGGATTCTGCCCCACTTCGGCGGGCCGGTCTTTCAGAATCAGGATGGCCAGCGGCCACGCAAGCAGCGCCAGGCCGCCGATCATGAACAGGGCCGTCCGGAATCCGTGCGCCGCCGTCACTGGTTTCACCAGCAGCGAACCTACGGAGCCCAGCAGACCGACTCCGACGTACACGATGCCCATGGCGGTCCCGCGTTTACGCCGGAACCAGTTCGAAACGATAATCTGGTGCGCAATCGGCCCCGACGCCAGGTAGCCGATCGTGTAGAGCACCCACAGCCCGTAATAGACCGGCAGCGATCCGCCCATCAGCCCGAAGCCCAGAAAAGCCAGCGCGGTAACCGCCGTCCCGAACAGGATCAGCTTCCTGGGGCTGAATTTCGGAATCAGCAGCGGCCCGGCCCAGATGGTGAGCAGCGCGGCGAGCGGAAAGCCCAGCGTGATATGCGCGCGGGACCACCCGAATGCCCGGTGAAAATAATCGTAGAAAAACGGGATGTTGTAGTACGGGATGCCGACCGAGAGGCCGAACGTCAAGAACGCCGCCGCGGTGATCCGCCAGCCGTAAAAAACTCCGGCGGGCCGGCGCGAGTTGGAACTGGTCATCGGTAAAGGGCTCCTGTGGCCGCTGCGCGGCTAAAGGAAAACATTTTATCAGGCGCCCACGCGGCGCGGCCGCCCCAGCGGGACGCGGGCTGTCGCCCGGGGCGGCGAGCCTTTTGCAAGAAGAGGAGATTGATTGGAAATTTAGAACAATTTCGACTCCCGCAATAAAATATCTACACCGGCTGGGAGCTTCATCTGTAGCTGGAAAATTCTATTGCATCGCTGTGTCTCGGCATGTATACTAACCGCGATTCATAGTAAATATACACATCAAACCGTATTAATAATTACACTACATCGCGAAATGCGTTGATTAGTACCGACAAAGAGGACTCCGTTGGTCATGAAAATCAAATACTGTGTTCTTTGCATTTTTTCTGCCTGCCTGCTGTTTTTTCCCGCACTACTCCCAGCGCAGGATAGCCGTGGACGTATCCAGGGCATCATCACGGATCAGAGCGGAGCTGTCGTGCCGGAGGCGAAGGTGACGCTCCTCAACGTGAACACCGGAGTTACTGTCGTTCGCCAGTCGACCGGTACCGGTCTCTATCTCTTCGATCTCGTGGATCCCGGCTCTTATGTCATTACGATGGAGGCGCAGGGCTTCAATAAATTCATCCAGGAAAACATTGTGATGCAGGCGCATGGCGACATCACCGTCAATGCGTCTCTCAAGACCGGATCCATTCAGGAAAGTGTAACGGTGGCGGACACTCCGGAGGCGGTGGAATTCAACTCGGCCAACAAGGAGCTCACCATCGACTCGAAGATGGCTTCGGAAATCCCGCGCTTCGACCGCAATCCCTTTAAGCTGACTCTCATCGCTCCGTCCGCCGTGAACACGCGCGGCGAAATGCAGCCGTACCACTCCTGGTCCGCCAATAGCGTGGACCTCGGCGGCGGCACGAATCTGAAGAACGACCTCCTCGTCGATGGCATGCCCATCGGCATGGGCCAGAAAAACACCACTCCGCCCAACACCGATGCCGTCCAGGAGGTGATCGTCTCCACCAATAGTGTCGATGCAGAATCCGGCCATAGCGCGGGCGGCGGAATTTCCATCACCACGAAATCCGGCACCAATGAGTTCCACGGGACGGCATTTTATCTCGGCCGCTATCCCTGGCTCAGCGCGGAGGCGGACCGTACCACCTTCAGCGAGAACTCCCAGCGCCAGAACATGTTCGGGGGAACGTTCGGCAATCCGATTCTTAAAAACAAGCTCTTCAACTTCTTCTCGCTGGAGTATTGGAAAGTAGGCTATCCGAACAGCTATGTCCGCACCGTGCCCACCGCGGCCGAGCAGGTGGGCGATTTCTCCCACTCCTTGAACATCGACGGAACTCTGCGCACCATCTTCGACCCCTATACGTCTGTGCTGCATCCGGACGGAACGGTTTCGGTCACGCCCTTTGCCGGCAACAAGATTCCGGCGGGGAGAATGGATCCGCTCTCCGCTTCTTTGATGAAGCAGTTCTGGCCCGCGAACAACCCCGGGGACAACATCACGGGGTTGAACAATTTCAAAAAGGGCTTCATCGAAAACTACGATTACTATAATTTTTCCGATCGCGTCGACTACAACATCAGTGATAAATGGAAGATTTTCGGCCGTTTTGCCAAGTACAACACCACCGACCTGGCCGGGAATCCCACTCCGAATAACTCTCAGCTTTATGTGCCCACCGGCACGTCGAGGGCGGCCACCAACGCCGGCGGCGACGCGATTTGGACCGTAACCCCGCGCACCGTCGTCGAATTTCATGGCGATTGGCACAGCCTTCTCGACGCCTATGTGTCTCCCAGCCTGGGTTCCAATGGATGGGCCTCCATCTGGCCGGATAATCCTTGGTACGAGCCGTATCAGAAGGCGTCCGTCGGCGTTCCGGTTTATTTCCCGGATATGAACATCGGTGGGCAAGGCTTCGGAGGCGGAG
>Ga0207695_10002640_pt1 | contig 26217 bp, 28 predicted proteins | sample KBSC54metaG_FD_184354 | JGI IMG/M metagenome (GOLD analysis project Ga0207695, IMG submission 184354) | Corn rhizosphere microbial communities from Kellogg Biological Station, Michigan, USA - KBS C5-4 metaG (SPAdes) (version 2) | ecosystem: Host-associated > Plants > Roots > Rhizosphere > Soil...
GGGGATGTTCTGGCCCAGGCCCTCGATGTGGAAGTCCTCCAGCGCCCGGCCCATGGCGTCGATCGCGCCCCCGCGGGTCTTGGACCACGTCGAGAGCTTGGAGATCATCGGGTCGTAGAACATCGAGATCTCGTCGCCTTCGCGCACGCCGGCGTCGTTGCGCACCTTGCCGCCGGCGACCTCGCCCTCGACGGGCGGGTCGTAGCGCACCAGGCGGCCGATGGAGGGCAGGAAGCCGCGGTAGGGGTCCTCGGCGTAGATCCGGCTCTCCATGGCCCAGCCGTCGATCTTCAGGTCCTTCTGGGCGAAGGCGAGCTTCTCGCCATAGGCAGAGCGGATCATCTGCTCGACCAGGTCCAGGCCGGTGATCAGTTCGGTGACCGGATGCTCCACCTGCAGGCGGGTGTTCATCTCCAGGAAGAAGAAGCTCTTGTCCTGGCCGGCCACGAATTCGACGGTGCCGGCGCTATCGTACTGGACCGCCTTGGCGAGCGCGACGGCCTGGGCGCCCATGGCCGCACGGGTCTTGGCGTCCAGCAGCGGGCTCGGCGCCTCTTCGATGACCTTCTGGTTGCGCCGCTGGATCGAGCATTCGCGCTCGAACAGGTGGACGACATTGCCGTGCTTGTCGCCCAGCACCTGGATCTCGATATGGCGCGGGCTTTCGATGAACTTCTCGATGAAGATGCGGTCGTCGCCGAAGCTGGCCTTGGCCTCGGCCTTCACCGCCGGGAAGCCTTCCTCGACATCCCGGCGGGTCCAGGCCACCCGGATGCCCTTGCCGCCGCCGCCGGCCGAGGCCTTGATCATCACCGGATAGCCGATCTCCTCGGAGATCAGGATCGCGTGGGCCGTGTCGTCGATCTCGCCCACGTGGCCCGGCACCACCGAGACGTTGGCGCGGGCGGCGAACTTCTTGCTTTCGATCTTGTCGCCCATGGCCTCGATGGCGTGCGGGTTGGGGCCGATGAAGACGATCCCCTCCTCCGCGCAGCGTCGCGCGAAGCCGGCGTTCTCCGACAGGAAGCCGAAGCCCGGATGGATCGCCTCGGCGCCCGTCTCGCGACAGGCGGCGATGATCTTGTCGGCCACGAGGTAGGACTGGGCGGCCGGGGCGGCGCCGATGAACACGGTCTCGTCGGCCATCTCGACGGCCATGGAGTCCGCGTCGGCCTCGGAATAGACCACCACGGTGGCGATCCCCATGCGGCGGCAGGTCTTGATGATGCGGACCGCGATTTCCCCGCGATTGGCGATCAGGATCTTTGAAAACATCTACGCGCGCCGAAGCCTCACTTCCGAACCGAAGGCCGGGACCTTAGATTGACCCACATGAGCACGCCACAACTCTCCCAAAAGACGCTTTCAGGGGCCGGTTTCGACCTGACCCCGCCTACGCCTGAGCAGCGCCAGGCGCTGGAGGCCTCGCTGACCCGCGAGGAGGCCGACGTCCTGCTGCACCACGGCACCGAGGCGCCGTTCTGCGGCGGCCTTCTGGATCAGAAGGACGCCGGGGTCTACTGCTGCCGGCTCTGCGGGCTGCCGCTGTTCGAGCATAAGACCAAGTTCGAGAGCGGGACCGGCTGGCCGTCCTTCTGGGCGCCGGTCGACGAGGCGCATGTGAAGGCCATCCGCGACGTGTCCTACGGCATGGTCCGGATCGAGACGACCTGCGCGCGCTGCGGCAGCCACCAGGGCCACGTCTTCCCGGATGGACCGCCGCCCACCCGCCTGCGCTACTGCATCAATTCGGTCTCGCTGGAGTTCGTACCCTACGGCGCGCCCTTGCCAGACCGCCTGGGCCGCGGCGAGGGCGTGGCGACCGCGACCTCGACCACCTCCTCGACGACCTCCTCGGCGATGGCGCCTTCCGGCAAGGGGTGAGTCTCCTCGGTCTGCAGGATCCGGTGCAGGGTCTGGAACAGGAAGGCCGTGGACCAGCCCAGCAAGAGCATGCCGTTGAGCGATTCGAAGGCGGCCAGCAGCCGCCATTCGGGGGGCACCATCACCCCTGACCAGCCGGCGGTCGAATAGGCTCCGGCGGAGAGGTAGATCGCCTCCTCCCAGCTGTAGGTCGCCCCGCCGGCGTGGAAGGCCACCGCGTAGGTGAAGACCTCGAGGCTGTGCAGCAGGAAGAGCCCCATCACCATGGTCAGCGGCACCAGCACCCGGTCGAGCGCCAGCCAGCGGGTGCGGAAGTGCTCGATGTGGATGCGGGTGGCGGTGGTCAGGCCGACCAGGCCAAGCATGTGGATGACGACCGTCGCGGCCACCATCCCGAGCAGCACGAGCAGCTCGCGGGTGAGTTCGGGCATGAGGCTTCCTGGTGGCGGACCCCGGCTTCAGCGCGTCCAGCACCGGTAGGTTCCGCCTGCGACGATCCGCCCGCAAAGCTTGGCAGCAGACCTGGGGCTAGCCTAGGCCTACGCCACCGCCCAGGGCCTCGCCATGAAACTCGCTCCCGCCGAAGCCCGCGCCCGCGCCGACGAGGTGCGGGAGACGAGCGTCACCGTCCTGCGCGGCCTCATTCCCGTCGAGACGATCGACGCCTGGAACGCCGCCTTCCAGCCGCTGCTCAAGGCCGCCATCACGGCCGAGGGGGACGATCCCAACCGCGGCGCGCACCGCCACTACGTCACCCTGCCCTTCCAGGACCTCTGGGCCGACCCGGCCATCGTCGACAACGACGCCATCATGGCGGTCGTTGAGGACCTGGTGGGCGCCGACGGGGTCATGTGCCAGCTCGCCAGCGACACGCCCCTGCTGGGTTCCGAGGCCCAGGACCTGCACCGCGACACCCAGCTGTTGTTCCCCGAGAGCGGCGTGGAGACCCCGCCCTACCAGCTCGCGGTCAACTTCCCCCTGGTGGACGTCACGCCCGAGAACGGACCGATGGAGTGGGCGCCCGGCACCCACATGACCTCCAAGGCCGAGGGCCTGCGCCGCGTGACCTCGGGCGAGACCCCGCTCGTTCCGGCCTACATGGCGCGCGGCGACGTGATGATCCGCGACGTGCGCCACATCCACCGCGGCACGCCGAACCGCACGGCGATCCCCAGGCCCATGGTGGTGATCGGCTATTCGCGCCGCTGGCTGTTCCGTCCGGAGGTGAACATCCGCGTGCCCGCCGAGGTGCTGGGCCAGATGCCGGACCGGGCGCAGCGCTGGCTGCGGTTCAACCCGGTGTTCCCGACCAAGGAAGAGGCCGCCCAGAGGCAGGAGAGCTATCGGGCGTTCGCCTACTGAAGCTGGCCGCCTCCTCCCGCCCTGGGAGAAGGCGGCCGCCTGGCGCAGCTAGTTCTTCTTGCCGGCCGTCGATTGCCCGCCGCCGGCGCCGCCGGTTCCGTTGGACGCCGGGTCCTCGCGGCGCATCTGGGCGTCGAGCACGCTGTCGCCGTAGCCGGAAGCGGGCGAGGTCAGGAAGCCGCCCTTGGCCAGGCGCAGGTTGTTCTGCACATGGTTCACCCCGGAGATGTCCTCTACCAGACGTTCGGCGCGATGCTTGGCCTCGCGGCTCTCCACGGTGCCTGACAGCGTCACCTCGCCCCCGGAGACCGAGATCGAGATGTTGCTGGCGTCCAGCCAGGTGTCGTCGGTCAGCCGTTCATGGGCGTCGTCGCTGATCCGGTCGTCGGAGCGCTTGTAGCCCTGGGGCCCCAGGCCTCGCTTGCCGCGGCCCGGGTCAAGGTAGTCGGGATCGTGGATCCGCGACTCGCCGCCGCCGCTGAACCACGACGCCACCCGCTGCCCCGCCCGGTGCAGGAAATCGCCGGCGTTGCGGCCGGCGTCCTCGAACCGCTCCGTGCGGCCGCTGTCGCGGCGCCCGCCGTCGCCGTAGCCGCGCTCGTAGTCATAACCGCCCGTGCCGCCCGACGACGGCCGGCCGAAATCGCGCCGGTAGTCGCCATAGCCCGGCTGGCCGTAGCCCTCGGCATGATAGCGGGCCCGGGAGGGGCTGTAGCCGCCGGCGTCATACCCCGAGGGCACGTCGCCGTATTCGACGCCGCCCTCGCCGTACTCGGCGCGGTAGATGCGCTCGCGGTCGTCGTCGCCGTAGAACCGGCCGCCGCCGCGATAGTCCTCGCTGGTGTAGTTCTGGGTCGAGAAGCGCCGGCCCTGATCGTAGTCGCCGCGCTTCATCGCCGGGCTCACCCCGCCATAGTTGGGGTCCTGCCAGCCGCCGGCCGCGGACCCGCCGCGATAGGCGCCAGTGGAACCGCCCGAACCCGCCCGGCCGTAGCTCGCGCCGCTCTCGCGCTCGCCGAACACCCGGTCGCGGCTCTGGCCGCGGTACATGTCCGGCCGGTCGGTGCGATCCCAGCTGCGATCCTCGTCGCCGCGGTCCCGGTAGTCGCCGCGATAGTCGCTCAGCCCCCGCTCGCCGCGTTCGCGGATCTGGCGCTCACGATCGTCCATCCAATTGCCGGCCATCGGAAAGTCCTCCGTGTTGTTGGCTTGGGCCAAGCCCATCCGCCAACAACCGGCCCGTCCGGGGGAGGTTCCTCGAAAAGCGACCCCTACAGCGGAATGTTATCGTGCTTCTTCCAGGGGTTGGTCAGGGTCTTGCCCTTGAGGTTCTTCAGCGCCTTGACGATGCGCCGGCGGGTGCCGTGCGGCATGATCACGTCGTCGATGTAGCCCCGCGAGGCGGCGACGAACGGGTTGGCGAACCGGGCCTTGTACTCGGCCTCGCGCTCGACGAGCTGCTCAGGCGTCTGGTTGCGGAAGATGATCTCCACCGCGCCCTTGGAGCCCATCACGGCGATCTCGGCGGTCGGCCAAGCGTAGTTGATGTCGCCGCGGATGTGCTTGGAGCTCATCACGTCATAGGCGCCGCCGTAGGCCTTGCGGGTGATGAGGGTGATCTTCGGCACCGTGGCCTCGGCGAAGGCGAACAGCAGCTTGGCGCCGTGGCGGATCAGCCCGCCCTGCTCCTGCTTGGTGCCCGGCATGAAGCCGGGGACATCGACGAAGGTGATGATCGGGAACTCGAAGGCGTCGCAGAAGCGCACGAAGCGGGCGGCCTTGCGGCTGGCGTCGATGTCCAGGACGCCCGCCAGCACCTGCGGCTGGTTGGCGACGATGCCCACCGGCTGGCCGTCGAGGCGGGCGAAGCCGCAGACGATGTTCTTGGCGTAGTCGGGGCTGATCTCGAAGAAGTCGGCCTCGTCGACCACCTTCAGGATCAGCTCCTTCATGTCGTAGGGCTTGTTGGGATTGGCCGGGATCAGGGTGTCGAGGCTCATCTCCTCGCGGAACGGCTCGTCGAAGCTCTCCCGGATGGGGGGTTTTTCGCGGTTGGACAGCGGCAGGAAGTCCACCAGCCGGCGCACCTGAGTCAGGGCCTCCAGGTCGTTTTCGAAGGCGCCGTCGGCGACGCCGGACTTCAGCGCATGGACCCGGTAGCCGCCCAACTCCTCGTGGCTGACCTCCTCGTGGGTGACCGTCTTCACCACGTCGGGCCCGGTCACGTACATGTAGCTGGTGTCCTTCACCATGAAGATGAAGTCGGTGATCGCCGGCGAATAGACGTCGCCCCCGGCGCAGGGGCCCATGATCACGCTGATCTGCGGGATGACCCCGGAGGCGAGCGTGTTCTCCAGGAAGATGTCGGCGTAGCCGGCCAGGCTCTCGACGCCTTCCTGGATGCGCGCGCCGCCGGCGTCGAAGAGGCCGATGATCGGGGCCCCGACCTTCAGCGCCTGGCGCTGGACCTTGAGGATCTTCTGCGCGTGCGCGCCTGAAAGAGATCCGCCGAAGACCGTGAAATCCTTGGAGAAGACGAAGACCACACGGCCATTGATCCTGCCCCAGCCGGTGATCACCCCATCCCCCGGGATCTTCTGGTCGGCCATGCCGAAGTCGGTGGCCCGGTGCTCGACGAACATGTCGAACTCCTCGAAGGAGCCTTCGTCGAGCAGCAGGTCGACGCGCTCGCGGGCGGTCAGCTTGCCCTTGGCGTGCTGGCTGGCGATCCGCCGCTCGCCGCCGCCGACGCGCGCCTCGTCGCGGCGCTTCTCAAGCTCTTCGAGGATATGCTTCACCAGGCCCAGCCCTTCCCTGCACTGACGGCAAGGGGTAGAGCGCGCCCGCTAGCGTGGCAAGCTCAGGCCTGGAGGTCGACGAAGGCCGGCGACAGCGCCGCGCGGACGGTCTGCAGGCGGCGCACGGCGAACGGCGTGGCGGCGTTCGGATCGCCCGGGCCATCGGCGGCGGCGAACTGGTTGAGCAACTGGTCGATCCGCCGGGCGGTCCTGGTCCTGTCGAGGGGCGGCGCGTCCTGCGCCAGCCGTTCCTGAGCCTCGATCAAGGCCGACATGGCGGCTGGAGCCAGGGCGACGGTGGAGACGGCGTAGGCGCCGGCGGCCTGCGGAGGGCGGTCGCGGAGCACGGCAGCGGCCGCGGCCGGCGACACCGCGCGCGCCATGGCCCCCTGCGTGAGGCTGGGACTGCCGAAAGAGGCGACCGAGGCGACCACCGGGCTTGGCTCCGCTCCATTCCGGCACAAGGGCCGAGGACTGCGGACCGACGGCGCAAGTTCCGGACCATCAGCGGAACGCCGGCCGCTCCGCTGGCCGTGGCGCCAGCACCGCGGTCATGGCCAAGGCGCGCTCGTCCTGCAGGAAGGCGACGCCGCGACGGAGCTCGACGACACCTTCGGTGCGAAACTGCCGCAGCACCCGGTTCAGGTGCACGACGCTGAGGCCCAGCAGGTCGGCGATGACTTCCTGGGTGAGCGGCAGCGGAAAATTGTGGGCGCCGCCGGCGCCGAGCCGCTGGCGCATCTCCAGGATGAAGTGCGCCACACGCTCCGGCGCGGTCAGCCGGCCGAGCCGCACGATGTGCTCCAGGCGCCGGACATCCTCTTCACGCTGGATCGCCTGCAGCGCGCGCCGAAGTCCGTCCGGCTCGCCGCCTTCGGTCACGCTCGCCAGGCCGCCGGCCTCGACGGTCTCGACGGACGTCAGCGCCACCACCGTCGGACGCGCGACGGCGCCGCCCGGCGCGTCCCAGCCATAGCCCTCGCCCGGCAGGATGACGTCGAAGATCTGGCGGCGTCCGTCGCCCAGGATCCGCTGGCTGCAGGCCCAGCCGGAGACCAGAAGGTGCGCCCCGACGGCTCCGGCCGGCATCAGCACGCTGCCGGGCCGCCACCGTTGACGCGAGGCCGCCAGCCGCTGCGCGTGTTCGATGTCATGGGACGTGAAATCGGCGAGCATCGCCAGCCGCCTGAGCCAGGGCGGCACGGCGCCTGGAGCGTCGACTGAGCTGGAACGGAATGTCCCGCCGGGTCGCGGTCCCCCAAGCGAGCCCTCCAACTCAGTCACACGCCGGCCCCGCGGTTGTCGGCGGGTCCGGCCGGTCCTGGTCCATCGCCATCTCCCTTTCGCGGCACCAGAGGCGCAATCGACGCGCGCGTCTGTCCGCAACCCGAAATAGCGGCGGCAACCGGACGGAAGACAGTCCCAAGCCGGTCGAACAGCGCGTCGCGGCCGCCGGCGAGCACTATTTCGCATCTCCAACACACAATGTTGAATATTGACGTTCAACTCCAGGTTTCGGAAATATAGTTCGAGGTCGCGCCGAGCCTATTCCAATTCTTACAATTACCTTTGAAATATCCACCAATAGTCGCAAGACAGTCCGCGTGGGATTCGATCTGGGAAATTAGCGGACTCAAAGTGAAGCTCCTGAACTTCTTGCTCTCGGCGCTTCACCCAGAGGACCTCGCGGCCTTGTCGCCAGGACTGACAGAAGTTGTCCTTGCCGTTGGCGAAGTTCTCTTCGAACCTGGTCAGCAGCCGGACGCGATCTATTTTCCTGGCGGCGCCTGTATTTCCATCGTCACGATCCTGGCCGACGGCCGCTCGGTCGAAAGCACCACGGTTGGCCGCGAGAGCGCCGCGGGGCTGATGGAGGCCATCACCCACCGTCCGGCGACCGCACGGGCCTTCGCCCAGATCGGCGGCGGAGCGCTCCGCCTGCCGGCCGGCCTCTTCCGCGCGCGCATGCTGCAAAGCCCGACGCTCGCCGAACTGACCTTGCTGCATGTGCGGGCCAATTCCGTGCAGGCCGAACAGGGCGTGGCCTGCAACGCCGCCCACGACGTGCCCGCCCGCCTCTCCCGCTGGCTGCTGATGACCCAGGACCGGGTGGGCGCGAAGACCTTCCCGCTCACCCAGGACTACATGGCGGTGATGACCGGGGTCCAACGGTCGACGGTGAGCCTGGCGGCCAGCGCGCTGAAGCGGCGCGGCGTGATCGACTATTCCCGCGGGTCGGTGACCGTGCTGGACCGCGCCGGGCTCGAACGGCAGGCCTGCGAGTGCTACGGTATCATCGGCGGCCAGTTCGAGGACCTGCGGCGCGTCGCCGAGGCCTGAGACCGGGTCAGGCGGCCGCCAGGCTGCGGAACCAGCGGTCCAGCATGGCCGCCTCGGCGCGCAGCCGGCCGGTGCGTTCGGCGGCCTCGGCGTCGATGCCCCACTTCTCCTCCTGCCAGGCCTCGTCGAGACGCGCGAGATCGAAGGCCTGCTCGCCGGAAAGCCACGCCCGTTGCAGGGCGAGCGCCAGGATCGCCGAACCGAACAGGGCGGCGCCGAAGGCCAGGCCGGTCAGCCCGAAGTCGTCGGACTCGAGGGCGATGGCCTTGACCCGCGCCAGGGTGTTGGGCGGCTGCGGCTGATGCACGATGCCCGCGGCCCGAACGAAGCGAAGCCGCATCTCCGCCTCGGCGCGGTCGAGGACCGGCCCCCAGAGCTGTTCCTGGCGGGCCAGCAGCCCGGCGGGCTCGGTGGCGAAGTAGCAGACCAGGTCCGAGGCCGCGTAGTCGGCGATCGCCTGCGCCGTGGCCTCGCGGGCCTGCGGGATCGACTCGATGGCGGTGTTGGCCAGGCGCGTGGCGTGCATGCGCGCCAGTTGCAGGCGCTCGCCCTGCCCCGCCCACTCCTCGGCGACCTGGTCGGCCAAGGCACGGGTCGGCAGGACCAGCGGCGCCCCCCTGGGGCCGCGCAAGCCGCGGGCGTCGAGCATCACGGTAAAGCCGTCATTCATCGGAGCGACAGAAACGGCGCCGTAGAACCGTCTCGGCTTGTCGCCCGGCTCGTGAAATCCTCGCGCCAAGCTTGAGTCGCTCCCGTAACGTTCCGGCCCGGAATGCGCCGCTTTCAGGTGACATGACGGGGCCAGGGGACAAGCGCAAGGAGGCACGATACGTGGCGCTGGCCGATCAGGACATGAAGGCCGCCATCGCGGCCACCCGCTTCGGACTGGGCGCCAAGCCCGGCGAGATCGCCCAGGCGCGCCGCGACCCGCAGGGCTTCCTCAGGAGCCAGATCCGCCGGGAAGGCGCCGACCAGCCGCCCGGCGCGGCGATGACCAGCGCTCAGCGCATGGCCGAATTCCGCGACTATCAGCGCGAGCGGCGCGAGGTGCGCCTGGAAAAGGCCGCCGACCCCCGCCCAGCGAGATCGGAGGCGGCGCCCGGCGCGGGCGTCGATGCGACCATGATGGCCGACGGCGCGCGTGCGAAGGCCGAGGCGCGCGACCCGGTGAAGGTCGTCGGGAACATGCTGCGCCAGGACATCAGCAGCGACTTCACCGCCCGCGCCCAGCTCGGGGCGGCCACCGACGCGGCGTTTCGCGAGCGCTGGGCGCTGTTCTGGGCCAACCACTTCACCGTCTCGGCCACCAAGGCGATCACCGGCACGGTGGTGGGGCCCTTCGAGGACGAAGCCATCCGGCCCAACGTCTTCGGCCGTTTCGAGGACCTGCTGGGCGCGGCCGAGAGCCATCCGGCCATGCTGACCTATCTCGACCAGATCCAGTCGATCGGGCCGGACAGCCAGGCGGCGCAGTTCGCGCGGCGCGGCGGCCAGGGGCGCTTCGGCGCGCAGCTGCAGCCCGCGGTCCAGCGCAATCTCGGCCTGAACGAGAACCTGGCCCGCGAGATCATGGAGCTGCACACCGTCGGCGTGAACGGCGGCTACAGCCAGGCCGACGTCACCGAGTTCGCCCGGGCGATGACCGGGCTGTCCATCGGCGGCCCGCGCGACGCCGCCTATGGCGTCGCGGTGTTCCGCGAGCAGGCCCACGAGCCGGGCGAGCGGACGGTCATGGGCGTGCGCTACGACCAGCGCGGCAGGGCCCAGACCAACGCCATCCTCAGCGACCTCGCCGGCAAGCCGCAGACCGCGCGCTTCGTCTGCGCCAAGATCGCCCGCCATTTCGTCGCCGACGACCCGCCGCCCACCCTGGTGGCCCGGCTGGAGGCCGCCTGGACCGCCAGCCGAGGCGATCTCGCCAAGGTCGCCGAGGCGCTGATCGCCGCGCCCGAGGCCTGGGCGCCGACCCCTGAGAAATTCAAGACGCCCTATGAGTTCGTGATCTCCAGCTACCGCGCCGCAGGCGGCCAGCCGCAGGGCTTCCAGCAATTCGGGCCGATTCTCACGGCGCTGGGCCAGAAGCCGTTCTCGGCGCCCTCGCCCAAGGGCTGGCCGGAAGACGCCCAGTCCTGGGCCGCGCCCGACGCGATCGTCAAACGCATGCAGTTCGCCCAGGCCTTCTCGGCCGCCGCCGTCCATGACCGCGACCCGAAGGCCCTGGCCGCCGAGGCGCTAGGCGAGCGCCTGACGCCCGAGACCGCCAAGGCCATAGCCCGCGCCGAGTCGCGCCCGGAGGGTTTCGCCCTCCTCCTGATGTCGCCGGAGTTCCAACGCCGATGAACGCCCTGATGAACCCCTCCCGGCGAGGCGTGCTCGCCACCGCAGCCGGCTTCGGCCTGACCCTGCAGCTGCTGGGCGTCCCGGCCCTGGCGGCCGACAGCGCGCTCAACCGGCGGAAGGTGGTCGTGGTGATCTGCCGCGGCGGCATGGATGGCCTGTCGGTCGCCCCGCCGGTCGGCGACAGCGAGTACCGCGGCCTTCGCGGCGGCCTGGCGCTGGACGACGCCGCCCTGCCGCTCGACGCGACCTTCGCCCTGCACCCGCAGCTCACCGCCGTCCACGCGCTCGCCAAGGCCGGGGAGGCGCGGGTCGTCCCCGCCGTCGCCACGCCCGATCGCGCCCGCTCCCACTTCGAGGCCCAGGACGTGCTGGAGACCGGCGCGGCGGGCGTCTACTCGACCACCTCGGGCTGGCTGAATCGGGCCGTCGAGACGCTGTCGGCGCACCGCAAGGTCGACGCGCTGTCGATCGGCGCCACCGCGCCCCTGATCCTGCGCGGCAAGGTGCAGACGGCCTCCTGGTCGCCCGGCCGCGGCATCGACGCCCAGGCGCGGCTGCCGGGCCTGCTGCAGGACCTCTACCGCAACGACCCGCTGCTCGGCCCGGCCCTGGCCCGCGGCCTCGCCACCGAGGCCATGGCCAAGGACGCGACCGCCGGCCTGGATGCCGTCGCCCCGCCCGCGGCGATGACCAGGGCCAGCACGCCGGGCGTTCCGGCTCCGCAGGCCCCTTTCGCCCGCGCCGCCGCCCAACAGGGGCGCGACGCGGCCAGGACGCTTGGCCAGTCGCTGGCGGGGTTCATGCGCGAACCCGGCGGCCCGACGGTGGCCGCCATTTCGCTGGACGGCTTCGACAGCCATGCCAACCAGGCCGGCCTGCTCACCGGGCGCCTGGCCTATCTCGATGCGGTGCTGGACGGACTCCATCAGGGGCTCGGACCTGAATGGAAGGACACTGTCGTGGTGGTCGCCACCGAGTTCGGCCGCACCGCGCGGGCCAACGGCACCGGCGGCACCGACCACGGCACGGCCTCCACAGCGCTGGTGCTGGGTGGCGCGCTGAAGCCCGGCGGCATCGTCGGGGACTGGCCGACGCTGAAGCAGCAGGCGCTCTACGAGAACCGCGACCTGGCTCCGACGCTGGACATGCGCGGCCTCTTCAAGGGCGTGCTGGCCGAGCACATGGGCGTCGATCGCGCCCAGCTCGACGGCGTGGTCTTCCCGAACAGCGCGGCGGTGAAGCCGGTCCCGGGTCTGGTCTGATCACTTCGGCACGGCGTCGAAGGCGATCGTCATGCGGGATTCCTCGGTCGTGAAGGGCACGGTGCCGTGCCACATGTACGAGGGGAACAGCACCAGCCGCCCCGGCTTCGGCTTGACGAAGTGCGCCGGCGGCAGTGGCGGCTGGGTGGCGAAGGGCGGCTGGCCGAAGCGGATCCAGCCCTGCTTGTCGTCGCTCTCCAGGGCCGCGTCCGGCGTTTCGACGTAGAAGGCCGACGACAGCCAGCCCTCCGGGTGGAAATGGTCGCGGTGATAGCCGTTGGGGCGCAGCCGCACCGACCAGGCGCCCTGGATCCTGTAGTCGAAGGTGTTGCGCCGGCGCAGAGGGTCCTCGCCCGCTCCCAGCTTGGCCATGTGCTCGCGCACCGGCGCCTCGATGGCGCTGAAGAAGGCCTTGATCGGCGGCGCACTGGAGCCGTTGAGCAGATGCATCGACTGGCTGCCGTGGCGCAGCGACTGGTTCATGGGGTGCTGCTGATAGAGGTGGACCGCCTTCAGCGCCTCGCCGAGATCGGCCAGGTAGGCGGCCATGTCGGGCCAGCCGGGCGGAGTCGCCAGATCGTAGGCGCCGACCATGGCCTCGTAGTCGCACAGCTCGCCGTAGAGCGGATCGCCCACGGCGCGCGCGGCGGTGGCCATCCAGCCCCACAGCGACTGGTCGTTCGGGTGGTGCTCCAGGACGCCGCGCAGCTTGGCGAAGGCCTCGGGCGCCCGGTCGCAGGCCAGGTCCAGAATGGCGGAGAACTGCACCACGCTGCGCGACGCCGGGTCGGCCTCCCTGGCCAAGCTGAGATAGCGCTCCGCGTCATCCAGTCGCCCGGAATGGAGCGCGAATTCAGTGGCTCCCGTCAGGATCATGATGTCGCCGGGCATCTTGCTGGTCGCGGCCTCCAGCAGGGCGCCCGCGCGCTCGAGGTCGCCGGACGCCTCATACAGCGTCGCCTTGGCGAGCAGCAGCGGGGTCGGCGGCGCACCGGCGTGGAAGGCGCTGTCGAGGGCGGAATCGGCGACCCGGACATCACCGGTCCGCATCCAGAGGTAGTTGGAGAACTCGGTCGCCACCTCGGTCGCGGCCGGCGCGCGCATCAGGCTCTGGCGGTAGGCGTAGTCGGCCCGATCGTGGTTGCCCACCGCCCGCAGCGCCCGGCCATAGATGGCGAAGGTCTGCGGCGCGTCGATGCCGCGCCGGAACGCCTGCTCGCAGGCCTCGACGGCCTCCTCCGATCGCCCCAGATCGTCGAGGGTGGCGGCATAGTTGTGCCAGGCGATGGGGCTGGATTCGAAGCGCGCGATGGCCTGCTGGTCGAGGACCAGGGCGTCGTCGTGGCGGCCGACGAGCTTCAAGGCCGCAGCGTGCGCCGCCAGCGCCAGGTGGCTGGGGTCCGGCGCAGCGACGAGAGCCTCGGTCAGCGCCAGGGCCTCTTGCGTCTGTCCCTGGGCCATCAGCGCCTCGGCGCGATCGATCGTCGCCTTGTCGTTCATCGGCGGGCTTTCTTGGCGGGCTCGTGGCGGAAGGGATCGGCGGCGGCCTCGTGCTCGTCGAAGCCGAACCGCTGGAAGCCGGCGCGCATCTCCGGGCTGGTCGGCGCCTCGAGGACCAGCTGCCCGCGCGAGGGGTGCGCCAGCACCAGGCGGCGCGCGTGCAGCTGCAGCTTCAGGTCCCCGGAAAGCTCGTGCGACGCCGCGGTCTTGTACTTGGGATCGCCCAGGATCGGGTGGCCCATGGCCAGCATGTGGGCGCGCAGCTGGTGCGTGCGCCCGGTGCGGGGCCGAAGCGCCATCCAGGCGACCCGGTCGCCGGCCCGCGAGACGGTCACGAACTCGGTCTCTGCGGGCTCGGCCCGCGGATCGGAAGGGTCGGCCGGCTGCACCAGCTCGCGATCGCCGACACCCTTCTTGACCAGCGGCAGGTCGAGGACGCCCTCGCCCGGCTTCGGGAAACCGGCCACCAGCGCCCAGTAGGTCTTCTGCGCGCGGCGCTTGGCGAAGGCGCCGGCGAGCTTGGCCGCGGCGCCCGGCGACTTGCCCAGCACCAGCACGCCGGAGGTGTCGCGGTCGAGCCGGTGCACCAGGCGCGGACGGGCCAGACCCTCGCCCCAGGCGGAAAGCAGGCGGTCGACGTGCTTCGAGGTCTTGGTGCCGCCCTGCACGGCCAGGCCGGCGGGCTTGTTCAGCACCAGCACCTCGTCGTCCTCGTAGAGCACCAGGGACTTGGCGTAGGCCGCCTCGCGCGGATCGAGCGCATCCTTGTCGCGCGGGGCCGGGGCGTCGGGCAGCGGCGGGACGCGGATCTGGGCGCCCGCCGCCAGGCGGGTGTCGGGCTTGGCGCGGCCGCCGTCGACCCGGATCTGGCCGGAGCGGGCGAGCTTCTGGATCTGGATGTGGTTGAGATGCGGCCAGCGCCGCTTGAACCAGCGGTCCAGGCGCACCCCGTCCTCGCCGGCGTCGACATAGAGGGTGCGGACCTCCTTCACGCCAGCAGCCGGCGCATCAGCAGAAGGCCGACGAACAGCGCCGAGACCGACAGCACCACCGAGGCCAGGCTGTAGGCGGCGGCCAGGCCATAGGTGCGCCGCTCGATCATCAGGCCGACCTCCAGGGAGAAGGAGGAGAAGGTCGTGAAGCCGCCCAGGACGCCGACGCCCAGAAGGACGCGCCACCGCTCCTGGTCCGCGCCGCCACGCAGGGCCAGGACCCCGACCAGGACGCCCATCAGCAGGCCGCCGATCAGGTTCGCGGCGAAGGTGCCATAGGGAAATCCCGGCCCGAACGCCTTGAAGAGGCGCACGCCCAGCAGATAGCGGCAGACCGCGCCCAGCGCGCCGCCCGCGGCCACGAGGAGGAGATTCAGCATCGGGCCCCTTATGCGACGCCCGCGCGGCGGCGCAAAGGCCGTCAGGCGCGCGCGCCGATCGCGCGCTGCACGCCGCGCGCGTCATAGACGTCGCCCTCCGGCGGCTTCGGCCCCTTGCCCATCAAGACCTCGACCGTCGAGATCAGCGCCGGGCCGCCGCTTAAGGGAAAACCCGTGCCGACGCTGGCCGCCGTGGCGCTGTGGCGGCCGAAGCTCGCGCCGCCGACCCCGATGCTGAGGCTGGAGCCCGAATAGCCGTTCTGCCGGGTCAACCGGTCGGTCACCCGGAACCAGTCGTAGCCCTCGGCCAGCGCCAGGTTCGCCGCGCGCAGCAGGACGTAGTCCTCGACCTGCGCCGCCGGCGCGCCGGGGCCGCCCTGGAAGGTCACGCGATAGCGCCCCGGCTCGATCCGCAGCTCGGAGAACCCGACCGCGCCGGGACGGGCCGCCGGCTGGAAATGGGTGGGCTCCGTCGCGCAGGCGGCGAGCGACAGGGCGCCCAGGGCGGCAAGTATGAGGCGTTTCATCGGTTCTCTCCGACGGGGCCGCGGAACGGCCGGATCATAGCAGCCAACGATCCTTGCACGGCCATGTTCCGATCAAGGACGACGGGATGCGCGCGGACCGGAGCGCCGCGCCCTGCTAGGGTCGCCCCAACCCGGAGGAATCGTCCCGATGTGCTTCTCACCTGCCGCCAGCTTCACTGCGGCGGCGGTCACGGGCTCGCTCGGGCTGATCGCCCTGTCGCGGACCCGGGAGCGGCGGGACCTGCTGCTGGCGGCCACCCCGGTGCTGTTCGCGGTCCAGCAGTGCCTCGAGGGCCTGATCTGGCTCCGGATGCCCATGGAGGCGCACGGTTCGGTGAGCGGCCCCTTGGTCCTGGGCTATCTGGTGTTCGCCCAGGGGTTCTGGCCGGTCTTTGCGCCCCTCGCCGTCTGGCGCCTGGAGCCGAACCCTGCGCGCCGGCGCCTCATTGCGCCGTGGCTGGCCGTGGGGACCGCCGTGTCGGCCTATCTGCTGTGGGGTCTGTTCGCCGGCGCGCCGAGCGCGACCGTCGGGAACGGCCACATCGTCTACGGGACGGGCCAGGTCCACCTGACGCTCGTGGGGGCCGCCTATCTGGCGGTCGTCAGCCTGCCGCTGTTCCTGTCGTCCTACCGGTCCATCGTCATCTTCGGGGCCATAGTGACGGTCGGCTGGCTGGTCGCCTATGTCGCCTATCTCGCCGCCTTCCAGTCGGTGTGGTGCTTCTTCGCGGCCGTCGCCAGCGTCGCGGTGGTCGGCCATTTCGAGGTCGCGCGGCGCGGGCCGCGGCTCGCGCCGGCCTGAGCGCGGGGGCTCAGGCCGTGAGGCCGAGCTGCGAGATCAGGACCGCCATGTCGGGCGGAACGGGCGCCGCCAGCCGCTTTTCGCCGCCCGAGGGATGCGGAAAGGTCAGGGCCGCGGCGTGCAGCATCAGGCGGGGCACGGCGTGCCCGCCCACCACCAGCATCCCGCCATAGCGAGCGTCGCCGGCGATCGGACGGCCGATGGAGGCCAGGTGGACGCGAAGCTGGTGCATGCGCCCCGTCTCCGGATCGAGCTCCAGCAGGGCCGCGCCGGGCGCGCTTGAAAGCGTGCGGTAGCGGCTGCGCGCGGTCTCGGCGTCCGGATGGTCGGCGGCGCAGGTCCGCATATAGGCCTCGCGGCCCTGCTCGTCGCGGCGCAGGGGCGCATCGATGACGCCCCTCGCCGGCTCCGGCGGGCCGGGCGTGACGATGGCGCGGTAGGTCTTGGCGAACCGGCGACCCATCATCGCCTTGCCGAGGAAGCCGGCCGCGGGCTTGGTCTTCGCCGTCAGGATCACGCCGGAGGTGTCGCGGTCCAGCCGGTGGATCAGCCGCGGCCGGGCCTTCCCCGGCCTGGCGAAGGCCCAGAGCAGCTCGTCCAGCGTATGGACCTGCCCCCGCCCGCCCTGGCTCGACAGGCCCGCAGGCTTGTTGAGCGCCAGGATGTCGGGGTCCTCATAGATCACCAGGCCGCGGACGAAGGCGGTCTCGTCGGCGGACAGTCTGACGGGTTGGGCCGGCTTCACATGGCCGGTCTAGCGGAGCACGCCCCGCTTCGCCATCGCCCGCGAGTACCAGACGAAGAAGACGCAGAGCGCCAGGATCACCAGGTTGAAGATCATGCCCTGCTGGCCCATGACCTTGCCGCCGTCGGTCAGCAGGTAGGTGTAGACCAGCATCACCAGGAAGGCCGCCAGGGACGCGACGAAGACGTGGAAGGCGTAGCGGGTCCGGGCGACTAGCAGCAGCGAGCCCAGCAGCGCGCCCCAGACGCCAATCGCCCAGTCCGCGGTCATCCAGACGGGATAGGCGTCCATGTGGGCGATCTGGGCGGCGGTCTCGCCCATCTTCTTCAGGTAGGCGTCGCCACCGGTCTTGCTCATGAAATAGTCGTAGGCGCCGAAGGCGTTCCACAGGATCGCCAGGGCGGTCACCACCCAGTAGTGCCACGGCGCGCTGGCGCGCGGCGCATCTGCGGTTGCGGTCATTGGAAGTTCCTCCCCCGAGGTTGATGGCCAAAGCCTACACCCTCAAGGCGTCGCAGAACAATGATCGCCGATCAGGAGCCCCGTTCCCTGCGCAGCGCCGCCCAGCGGTCGAGCCGCTCCTTGATCCGCGCCTCCGAGCCCTCGCCCTTGGGCGTGTAGAAGGTCTGGCGGTCCATCCCCTCGGGGAAATAGTCCTGGCCGGAGAAGCCTTCCGGCGCATCGGGGTCGTAGGCGTAGCCCTTGCCGTAGCCGAGCTCCTTCATGAGCTTGGTGGGGGCGTTGCGGATGTGGGCGGGCGGCATCAGCGAGCCGGTGTCGCGCGCCGCCTTCATGGCCGCGCCATAGGCCCGGTAGACGGCGTTCGACTTGGGCGCGGCGGCGAGATGGATGGTGAGCTGGGCGAGCGCGATCTCGCCTTCTGGGGACCCCAGGAAGTCGTAGGTGTCCTTGGCGGCGTTGGCGAGCACCAGCGACATGGGGTCGGCCTCGCCGATGTCCTCGGCCGCCGCGCGGATCAGCCGCCGGGCGATGAACAAGGGATCCTCGCCGCCGGCCAGCATCCGCGCCAGCCAGTAGAGCGCCGCGTCGGGATCGGAGCCGCGGATCGACTTATGGAGCGCCGAGATGAGGTTGTAGTGCTCCTCGCGGTCCTTGTCGTAGGCCGGGCTGCGTTTCTGCAGCACCTGGCCCAGTTCCTGGGTGGAGAGCGGCTTGGCGGTCCCGATGTTGAACAGGGTCTCGATCAGCGTCAGCAGATAGCGGCCGTCGCCGTCGGCCAGGGCGATGAGCGCGGCCCGCGCGTCGGGCTCCAGCGGCAGGGGCGCGCCCTCGAAGGTCTCCGCCTTCTTGATCAGGGTCTCCAGCGCCGTCTCGTCCAGCCGCTTCAGAACGAAGACCTGGCAGCGCGACAGGAGCGCCCCGTTCAGCTCGAACGACGGGTTCTCGGTGGTGGCGCCCACCAGGGTGACGATCCCCTCCTCCACGAAGGGCAGGAAGCCGTCCTGCTGGGCGCGGTTGAAGCGGTGGATCTCGTCGACGAACAGCAGGGTCGACTGGCCGGCCAGGCGGCGGACGCGGGCCTGCTCGAAGGCCTTCTTCAGGTCGGCGACGCCGGAGAACACCGCCGAGAGCTGCTGGAACTCGTAGCCGGCCTCCTTGGCCAGCAGGCGCGCGATGGTGGTCTTGCCGGTGCCCGGCGGGCCCCAGAGGATCATCGAGGCCAGGCGCTTGGCCTCGGCCATCCGGCGGATCGGGCCTTCGGGGCCCAGGAGGTGATCCTGGCCGACGACCTCGTCCAGCCGCTGCGGGCGCAGGCGGTCGGCGAGCGGCGACGGCGCCTGGGTGGTCAGTCCGGCGGCTTCGAAGAGATCGGCCATGGGCGAGGTTTAGCAAATCGCCCGGCCGCGCGTTAGGCCGATGCCGCCCGCGCCCTCAGGTCTGGACGGTGGCGGTGATCTGTTGGCCGTTGCGTTCGATGGTCAGGCGCCAGATGGGCGCGGGCGCGACCACCGCGCTGGTCAGGTCGTGGACGCTCCTGATGTCGCGCCCGTTGACCGCGCGGATGATGTCGCCGGGCTGGACGCCCAGGCGGTGGGCGGCGCCTTCCGCGGTCTTGGTGACCATCACGCCAGCCTTGCCGAAGGGATCGATGCCGACCTCCTCGGCCACCGCCGGCGACAGGTTGACCACCGTCGCGCCCTGGAACGGGTTGCGGCCGGCGATCACCTGTTCGTCGCGCGCGGGCGTGGCCGGGGCCGGCTCGGCGCGCACGTTCAGCGCCTGCTCGGCGCCCGCGCGGCGCACGCCGATGCGCAGCGTCTCCCCGGGCCGGTGGGTGCCGACCGCGTAGTTGACGGCTGCGGCGTCGACCGCGGGCGCGCCGTCGATCGAAGTCACCACGTCGCCCTGCCTGAGGCCGGCGCGGGCGGCCGCGCCATCCGGCCAGACATCGGCCACCAGGGCGCCGGACGGACGCGCCAGGCCCATGGTCTTGGCGATCTCCGGCGTCACGCTCTGCAGCCGGGCGCCCAGCCAGGGCCGCACAACCGCGTGGCCGCCGCCCATGGCGGTCTCGACCACCCGGCGCACGACCACGGCGGGAATGGCGAAACCCACGCCGGACGAGGTGCCCGATTGCGACAGGATGAAGCTGTTCACCCCGATCAGGTTGCCGTCCATGTCGATCAGCGCGCCGCCGGAGTTGCCCATGTTGATGGCCGCGTCGGTCTGGATGTAGGCGCCGCCCTCGCCGTTCGGCTCGGCGTTGCGGTTGACCGCCGAGATGATCCCGTTGGTCACCGTCTGGCCGACGCCGAAGGGGTCGCCGATGGCCAGCACCAGGTCGCCCACCTGGTTGTCGGCCCGGTCGGCGATCGGCATGGTCGGCAGCTTCTCGCCAGGCGGCAGGTCGATCTTGAGGATGGCTAGGTCCGTGCGCTCGTCGGCCAGCAGCACCTTGGCGGGGAATTCGCGGCGGTCGGTGAGCGAGACGGTGATCTCCTGGCCGCCGGCGATCACGTGGTTGTTGGTGACGATCACCCCGTCGGATCGCACGATCACGCCCGAGCCCAGGGACCCCTCGATCCGGTTGCGCGGCGCGCCCATGCCGAAGGCCAGCCACATGGGGTTCTGCTGGCGGACCACCCGCTTCGACGAGATGTTCACCACGGCCGGCGCCGCGCGCTTCACCAGGGGTGCGAACGACTGCTTCATCCCCATGGCGCTGGACGGCAGGACCCGGCCGGCTTCCACCGGCTGGGCCAGGCCCGCGGCGGGCGCGGCGGCGCAGGCGAGGACGGCGAGAGCGGGCAGGACGACGCGGTAGGCGCGCATGGGGTCTCCAGGGTCAAGTCGCGGAATGAGGTTCGTCCGATTTTCCGGCGCTTTGATGGCGAGGCTCAGGCCACGGGGGGCTCCGGCGGCGCTCGCGCCACGCCGAGCGCCAGGACGAAGGCCACGGCCAGTAGGCTTCCCGCGACGAAGATCGCCAGGCCGGGCGTGTGCAGGATCGCCTCGTTCCGCACCGACCAGGCGAAGATCAGGCCGTAGACCAACGGCCCGAAGATCGAGGAGATGCCGGTCAGGCTCTGCATGGCGCCCTGCAACTGGCCCTGCTGGTTGGGCGGCACCCGGCGGGTCATCATGCCCTGCAGGCCGGGCTGCAGAAGGTTCAGCAGCGCGAACACCGGCACCGCCAGCAGGTAGATCCAGCCGGTGGGCGCGATGCCGTACCAGGCAAAGCCCGCGGCGCCGGCGGCGCTGGCCAGGAGCACGGCGCCGCGCTCGCCGATGCGGCCCACTATCCGACCTACCAGCAGCGTCTGGACGAGGATGCCGGAGATCCCCGTGGCGGCGAGGGTCATGCCCATGGTCTTCGGCGTCCAGCCGTAGCGGTAGCCGGTGTAGAGGACGAAGATCGAGGGCAGCACCATCTGGGAGAACTGGAAGAGGAAGCCGATGCTGGCCAACCGCACCAGCCCGGGGTGCGAGCGCAGCAGGCGCAGCGAGCCCAGCGCATTGGCTTTCCGCCAGTCGAAGGCGCTGGCGCGGCGGTCCATCGGCAGGGATTCCGGCAGGATCAGGAGGCCGTAGAGCCAGTTGATCAGGGTCAGCACGGCCGCAGCGATGAACGGCAGGCGCAGGTTGTGCTCGCCCAGGATGCCGCCCAGCGTCGGGCCGATCACGAAGCCGAAGCCGAAGGCGGAGCCCAGCATGCCGAACATCCTCGCCCGGTTCTGCGGCTCAGTGACGTCGGCCAGATAGGCGTTGGCCGTGGAGAAGCTGGCCGAGGTCATGCCGTTGATGATCCGCCCGACGAACAGCCACATGAGCGTCGGGGCGAAGGCCATGAACAGGAAATCGATCCCCAGGCCGAAGAACGAAATCAGCAGCACGGGCCGGCGGCCGATGCGGTCGGAAAGCAGGCCCAGGATCGGTCCGCAGACAAACTGCATCAGCCCCCAGGTGGTGGCGAAGAGCACGTTCCATTCCGAGGCCGCTGCCGTGTCGCCGCCCGTGAACTGCTTGATGAGGTTGGGCAGGATCGGGATCATGATCCCGAACGAGACGGCGTTCATCAGCGCGCTGGCGAAGATGAAGCCGAAGGCCGCGCGGCGGGCGGGTCGGCCGGCTGGCAGCGTTTGATCGATCATTGGAACTCCCGAGGCCCGACCATGAAACGAAACGGGAACTGACGCAACGGCGTTACGCCAGGGTCTCGCCGATCGCGCCGAGCTGGGCGCGCCAGAAGTCGGCCAGCCGCATCAGCAGCAGCTGGTCGGGGAAGCCGTGACGAGCCGCGCCGGCGGGCACGCGGTCGAAGCCGCGATGCTCGATGCTGACCCGGGTTTCCGCGCCGACCGCTTCGAAGCCCACCTCGACCTCTGTGTGAAGATCGGGCGGAAAGTTGGCCTGGCGCCAGGAGAAAACCAGCCGCCTCGGCGGCTCCCAGATGCGGATCCTGCCGATCTCGAAGGCCTTGCCGCTGGCCCGGGTCTCGATCAGCCGGCCGTCCTCGCCCGGCTCGAACGACAGGCGCCCCGGCCGGGGCGTCGTCTGGAAGAGGCCGCTGGGCCGCCACCAGTCGCCGATCTCGCCGACGAAGGCCTCGAACGCCCGCTCGGGCGTGGCCTTCACGCGCAGCGCCACATAGACCTTCGACGTCACCCGTCGGCCTCGGTTTGCGGATCGCGTTCGAGATGCGCCTTGAAGGCCACGAGCTGCTCGCTCCATAGCCGCTCGGCGTCCTCCAGCCAGCGCAGAAGATGGACCATGGGTTGGGGCCTCAGGGCGTAGATCCGCACGCGGGCGTCGAAGCTCGGATGGCTCTCCTCGACGAGCCCGCTCTGGCGCAGGGTGCGCAGGTGGCGGCTCATGGCCGGCGGCGTCAGGGCGAGTTCGCGGGCCAGTTCGCCCGCCGCCCGCGGCCCCCGGCTCAGCAGGTCGACGACGCGTCGACGATGGGGGTCGGCGAGCGCCGCCAGGGTCCGGTCGAGCTCCGCGACGGCGGTTGGGACCGCCTGGGCGCTCACACCCACCCCGTGATCTTCAGGCCGCTGGCCTGTTCGGCCTGTTCGCGGGTGACCGTCTCGACGGTCTGGGCGACGGTCCAGATGTGGCCCTCCGGATCGCGGCACCTGTAGGTGCGGTCGCCGTAGAACTGGGTGGCCGGTTCGACCAGGATCTCGGCGCCGGCCGCCCGCGCCCGCTCGCAATGGGCGTCGAGGTCGGTGACAATCTGGATGTGCACCGTCTGGGTGTTCTTGCCGCCGATCGACTTCGGGCTCTTGTGGTCGGCGCTCCACTCGTTGCCGATCATGACCACCGCGTCGCCGAAGCGCATTTCCGAATGCGCCAGATTGCCCTCGCCGTCCTCGATCAGCATCGAGACCTCGAACCCGAAGGCCCCCTCCAGCCAGGCGATGGCGGCCTTGGGGTCGAGGTAGCAGACCGCCGACATCAGGGGCGCGCGCCAGTCAGCCATGCCCGGCCTCCACCAGCGATGTATGGACCTTCAGGCCGGTCGCCTTCTCCATCTCCTCGCCGGTGACCACGCGGACGTCCTGGCTGAAGTTCCACACGTGGCCCTCCGGATCCACCACGCGATAGGTGCGCGAGCCGTAGAACTGGTCCGACGGCTCGTCGGTGATCTGCGCCCCGGCCGCGCGGGCGCGCTCGCAATGCGCGTCGAGCCCGTCGTCGAGATGGATTCGGACAAACTGGGTGTTGACGCCCTCGACGGTCGCCGGGCTCCGCATGCGGGCGGCGCCGACGATGGCGCCCTCCCACTCGCCGCCGACATTGAGCGCGCCGCCCCGGAAGGTCATCTCGGAGTGCGCCAGCCGGCCTTCGGCGTCGGTGACCAGGGACGAGATCTCGAAGCCGAACGCCCGCTCCAGCCACTTCAGGGCGGCGATCGGGTCCTTGTAGAAGACGGCGGGAACGAAGGTCGGCCGATCCATGGCGCCAATCCTTTGCTGTGACCGAAATATTTAACGCATATCGAAATTATCTCGTCAAGCCGGACGCCGCGGCCGCTGCTTGGCGGAGACCGACTTGACGATGGTGCGTCCGGTACCGGCCGCGCCGATGGGCGCTGTCGCGCTTGCCAGGGCCTGGTCCCACAGGGCGCGGACGGCGGGCTCATCCAGGATCGACAGCGGGGTCAGAGGCAGGAAGCGGACCTGGTTTCCGTCGCCGCTCAGCACGCCCTTGGGATCGTCGAGCGCGGCGCCGCGGAGGAAGCACAGGCTGACGCGCCGGGGAAAACAGGCCAGCGAGAACACCGCCTGGCCGGTCTTGTCGTTGGGCCCATAGCCGATCGCCAGCGCATTGTAGTTGTCGTAGACCAGCTCGAAGGCGCCAGGCAGCCGGCGGCGCATTTCGGCCCGGGCGGCGCGGATCTCGGCGGCGACTTCGTCCGTGAACTTGGCGATGAAGCCTTCGATCTGGGTCTCGGCGTCCATGGTCAGTTGGCCAACGCTGGGGCGACGTCGGCCAGGTCGCCGTCGTTCGGCTGGGCCTTCACGCCCAGGAGCCGGGCCAGCAGCGGATAGACGTCGACGTTGTCGAAGGTCGCCAGCCGCTGGCCGCGCCGGAACGCCGGCCCGTTGGCGACGAACACCGCGCGCATCTCCGGGGCGAAGTTGTCGAAGCCGTGGTCGCCGGCGTCGATCTGCCTGGGCTTGTAGGCGTGGGTGGTGATCTCCCAGCCGGTCTGCGCCAAGCAGAAGAGCGCCGGGACCCGCGGGTTCTTGCCGTAGTGGTAGCGCGCCGGGATGTCGGCCTTCTTCCAGCACTGCATGTGGGCGTGGGGGGTCTGCAGGAGCGCCTTGTCCACCTCCGCCTCGTGGCCGGCCACCGGCGAGAGCGCCATGAAGGCGCCCATAGTGGTCCAGCGCAGCGCCGACATGTCCACCATGTCGTCGGCGAACAGCCGCCGGTCCTGGGAGATCGGGGCCATGCCGTGGTCGGCCACCACGATCAGGTTGGCGACGACGCCGCGCGCCTTCAGCCCCGCCTCCAGCCGGGCCACGGCGGCGTCGACCTTGGCCGCGGCCTCGTTGAGGCCCGGCGAGTCGGGCCCCTGGTGATGGCCGGCGGTGTCCACGTCGTCGAAATAGAGGGTCAGCAGCTTCGGCCGGTCGGCCGCCGGGCCATCCAGCCAGGCTAGCGCCTGGTCGACCCGGGCCTCGGCCGGCATCTTGATGTCGAACAGCTTCCAGCGACTCGGCAGCACGGCGCGGATCTCCACGTCGGAACCCGGCCAGAACATGGTGGCGGTGCGCACGCCGGCCTTCTCCGCCGTCACCCAGATCGGCTCGGCCTGGTCCCACCACCGGCCGTCCTTGTTCACCTCGCGCTTGCTCATGGTGAACTCCTGCGGGCCGATCGCCGGGTCGTACATGTTGTTGTCGACGATGCCGTTGCGGTCGGGGCGCAGGCCGGTGACCAGGGTGTAGTGGTTGGGGAAGGTCTTCGACGGGAAGGACGGGCGCATGTCGCCGCGCACCCCGCCGGCCGCGAGCGCCGAGAGGGTCGGGGTGACGCCCCTGTCGAGGTAGTCGGCCCGGAAGCCGTCGATGGACACCAGCACCAGCAGCGGCCTGGGCGCCTGGGCGGTGGCGGGCGGCGCCAGGAGCGCGAACGACAGGGCGAAGGCGGCGGCGATCTGGCGAAGGTTCATGTGCCGAACCTACCCGGCCTGTGCGGCAAGTCCATTTCAGCGCCTCCGAAAACGCAAAAGCCCCGGAGGGTCGCTCCGGGGCTTTCGAATGTCGGCGCTGCGGCCGGATCAGTCGGCGTAGGCCTCGGCGACCGGGCCGGAATCCTTGCCCTTTTCGGCCGGATCGCGATCGACGAACTCGATCACCGCCATGGCGGCGTTGTCACCGTGGCGGAAGCCGGCCTTCAGCACGCGGATGTAGCCGCCGTTGCGCTCGGCATAGCGCGGGCCGAGCACGGCGAACAGCTTGCCGACCTGCTCCACGTCGCGGACCGCGCTGATCGCCTGGCGGCGCGCATGCAGGTCGCCGCGCTTGCCCAGCGTCACCAGCTTCTCGACGAAGGGGCGCAGCTCCTTGGCCTTCGGCAGGGTGGTCACGATCTGCTCGTGCTTGATCAGGCTGGCCGCCATATTGGCGAACATGGCCGTCCGGTGGGCGGACGTCCGCCCCAGTTTGCGGTGCGCGGAACCGTGACGCATCTTGATATCTCCCAAACACTCGTCGGGGGGCCGCCTGGCCCACCTGGGACGCTCCCCGTGTCGATTGGGAAGCCGTCCTGCCTGATCAAATCCCAGCCTGCTCCCGCCTGGGTCGTAGCGATGCGCCGGGGCCCTTCACCGCGGTTGCGGCTTCATCGGGCCCGGGCCCCCCTCCTTCTGACGAAAAAGGAAACGGCCCCGGAGGCGGCGCGAAGGCTTGTTACATCTGGTCTTCGAACTTCTTGGCCAGCTCTTCGATGTTCTCGGGCGGCCAGTTGGGCACGTCCATGCCGAGGTGCAGACCCATGCCGGCCAGCACTTCCTTGATTTCGTTCAAGGACTTGCGGCCGAAGTTCGGGGTGCGCAGCATCTCGGCTTCGGTCTTCTGGATCAGGTCGCCGATGTAGACGATGTTGTCGTTCTTCAGGCAGTTGGCCGAGCGGACCGACAGCTCCAGCTCGTCGACCTTCTTGAGCAGCGCCGGGTTGAACGGCAGCTCCGGCTTGGCTTCGCCTTCGACCTTCTTCTTCGGCTCTTCGAAGGTGATGAAGATCTGCAGCTGGTCCTGCAGGATGCGCGCGGCGTAGGCCACGGCGTCCACGGGGGTGACCGCGCCGTTG
>Ga0207695_10002646_pt1 | contig 26177 bp, 31 predicted proteins | sample KBSC54metaG_FD_184354 | JGI IMG/M metagenome (GOLD analysis project Ga0207695, IMG submission 184354) | Corn rhizosphere microbial communities from Kellogg Biological Station, Michigan, USA - KBS C5-4 metaG (SPAdes) (version 2) | ecosystem: Host-associated > Plants > Roots > Rhizosphere > Soil...
CAGGCGACGCTGAAGATCTGGGCCACCAGGATCACCCTGATCGACATCTCCTGGGGAACCTTCCTCACCTGCCTGGGCGCCAGCGTCGGCTACCTGGTCTGGCGCTGGGCCGCCAAGACCTTCGGCTGAAGGCCCTGCGGCGCCGTCCCAATTGTCGCCCGCTTTCTGCCGTGTGATGGTGCCGGCAAGGCCGCCGGCACGCCAAGGCGCGGATCATTTCATCCCGTCCTCCGGAGCCCCGAAAGAGCATTTCAGCGCGCCGCTCGCAGTGAGGCGCGGGGAGGACATTTGATGGAAGACCTGAAGGACCGCCAAAGCACGGACGGGGCGAGCCTGGACGACCGGCTGGGCGCCGCCGCCATGAGCGGCATGACGCTCTCCGTCTGGGCCGGGCTGAAGCCCGACGCCCCCTTCGTCCACGATCCCGACGGCAAGACCCACAGTTGGGGCAAGGTGAACGCGGCCGCCAACCGCATCGTGCGCCTGCTGCGCCGGCATGGCCTCACCGCCGGCGACGCCGTGGCCCTGGTCTGCTCCAACCGCGCCGAGTTCGTCGAGGTGCTGGCCGCCACCCAGCGGGCGGGCTGGCGGATCACGCCGGTGAACTGGCACCTGACCGCCGACGAGATCGCCTACATCGTCAACGACTGCGAGGCCAAGGCGGTGTTCTGCGAGGCGCGGGTGACCGCCTCGGCCCAGGCCGCCGCCCAGTGCTCCAACCTCGCGGTCAAGGTGGCCATCGGCGGGCCCATCCCCGGCTTCCTGGACTATGACGCCGAGCTCGCGCCCCTCGACGGAAGCGACATCGACGACCCCGTCCTGGGCAACGGCATGATGTATACCTCCGGCACCACGGGGCGGCCCAAGGGCGTCTACCGCGCGCAGCCGATCGTACCCGTGCAGGGCCTCTACGCCATGCGGGGATACGACCACGAGAAATCCGTGCAGCTCTGCGCCGGGCCGGCCTATCACGCCGCCCCGCTGGCCTTCGACGTGCGCGGCTCCATGGGCGCGGGCTGCGAGCTCGTCTTCATGGACAAGTGGGATTCCGAGACCGTCCTGCGGCTGATCCATGAGAAGCGCGTCAGCCACATGCACCTGGTGCCGATCATGTTCCAGCGCCTGCTGGCCCTGCCGGACGAGGTGAAGGCAAAGTACGACCTCTCCAGCGTGATCTACATCGTGCACGGGGCGGCGCCCTGCCCGCCGGAGGTGAAGCTCGCCATGATCGAGTGGTTCGGCCCGGTGCTGAACGAATACTACGCGGGCTCCGAGGGCGGCGCGGGCTTCGTGATCTCGGCGGAGGAATGGCTGAAGAAGCCCGGCAGCGTCGGCAAGCGCCCCGCCCTGCTCGGCTCCAAGATCCTCGACGAACAGGGAAACGAGTGCCCCACCGGCGTGCCCGGCGCAATCTACCACCAGCTCCCGCCCGGCGGCGGCTTCACCTACTACAAGGATGAAGCCAAGACCCAGGCCAACCGGGTCGGCGACTACTTCACCATGGGCGACGTGGGCTACTTCGACGAGGACGGCTACCTGTTCCTCACCGGCCGCAACGCCGAGACGATCATCTCCGGCGGGGTGAACATCTATCCGCAGGAAGTCGACAACGAGCTGATCAAGCACGAGGCGGTGGCCGACAGCGCAACCGTCGGCGTCCCGCACGACGAGTGGGGCGAGCAGGTCAAGGCGGTGATCATGCTGAAGGCGGGCTACGCCCCGTCCGAGGAGCTCGCCCAGGAGATCCTGGCCTTCGCGCGCGCCAACCTGCCGGCCTTCAAGGTCCCGCGCAGCGTCGACTTCGTCGCCGACCTGCCCCGCTCGGAAGCCGGCAAGATCCAGCGCAACAAGGTCCGCGCGCCCTACTGGGAAGGCCGCGCCCGGCAGATCTGAGGTGCGCGGCTTGGGCTTGAGCCCATCGCGAGGTTTCTAAGATCCGTCATCCGGCCGCAGCGACGCGGAGAGCGGGGCCCCGGAAGACAGAGGTCGGCCAAGACGTTGTCCCGGAAGCGGACCTGATCAAGATCCGCAAGGGCGCCTTGCCGACGTCTGTCCGCGGCCGTAGTCGTCTTGGCCGATGACGGCCTATCAAGCTCTTTTCGATGCGGGCGCGCTGGTTCGCATCCGACCGCTCGGTGCGCTGCAGGAATTTCGAAGTTCCTGGAAGCTTCATCATCCGCTGGCCGAAGAACAGCTGGATTTCGCGGGTCGCATAGCAACTGTGGCCGCCGTCGGCTTCTATCACGGCGGGGACGTGCTCTACACGCTCAAGGACGTCCCGGGCATCTGGCACGAGGGCTGCATCGAAAGCGCGGACCTCAGTTGAGCCATGCTTGCGCTGCTCGCCAGCATTCGTTCGGTCGGCCTTCCAGGAGCGGAAGGATGGCCGCCGATGCCGTCTAGACCCTGTCCCGTTTTGATTGAATCAATCAAGAACGGGAAGAACAGGGTCGTCGCATAAACTTGCGAGCACGATTCAGGGTTTTGATGGTTCCATCAAAACCCATCGCGCTCTAGCGATAGCTCGCGAAGCTGTCCAAGGACTGGGCGATGGTCTGCCATTGCGGGGTCTCGGCCAGGGGCGCGCGGAGGAACATGATCGCCATCACGACGATCCCGCCGATGACATAGACCGGATGAACGCGGCCGCGCTTGCGCCAGTCGTAGATCACCGCCGCCAGGATAAGCAGGCCGACCACGGCGCCGGCGCCGGCGGTGGTGATGACCGGCGCGGGCGGGCCGCTGCCGGGCCGCGAGCCGGCGCCCCCGCCACCGCCCACCGTCAGGAAGAAGAACCGCCCGATCGGCGCCTGCAGGATCTGCATGGTGTTGAGCATCATCAGGCGCTTGTGGGTCTCCCCGTCCTTCACGGTGACCACCGCCCAGGCCATCATCACCGCGAACTCCACCGCCGAGCTGATCGGCACGATGGCGAACGCCTGCGCCTCATGCGCGTGTCCGGCGACCACATCCTTGTGCATGCTGGCGATGGCGGTCGCGAAGCCGACGAACACCATCGCCGTGGCGAGGGAGACGCCCGCCACGCCCCAGGCCCGGTGATGCCGCATCCGTCCGCTGGCGGCCAGCCAGGTCTGGCTGAGGAAGAACAGGGTCCAGGCGGAGAACAGCAGGCCGTGCAGGTGCAGCAGCGGCGAGCCGGTGAAGGTGCCGGCCGGCAGCTGCAGCCAGTAGGTTTCCGCAAACCCGCTGAAGGCGATCAGCACGAAGAGCGCCGCCATCCAGACGTAGAAGGTCCCCATTGCGCGCCGCGCCGGATGGACCGCTGTCGCCGCCATTTTCGAGACTCCCCCCAAACTCCGAACGCCGAGCATGCCCAGATTCCGCGAACCCCGCTATGCCGCAACACCCCGTCACCAAGCGTGTTTTGGCGGGAATGGGCGACACATGGCATAGGCGCCCCCGCGAACCACGAGAGGCCCGCCATGATCCCGTTCATCGACCTGCAGGCGCAAAGGGCCCGGCTCGGCCAGCCCCTGGAGGACGCGATCCTCAAGGTGGTCCGCTCCGGCGCCTACATCATGGGCCCGGAGATCGGCGAGTTCGAACGCCAGCTCGCCGCCTTCGGCCAGGCGCCCTTCGTGCTCTCCTGCGGCTCCGGCACCGAGGCCCTGGTGCTGCCGCTGATGGCCTGGGGGATCGGGCCCGGCGACGCGGTCTTCTGCCCCTCCTTCACCTTCGCGGCCACCGCCGAGGCCATGCCGCTGGTGGGCGCCTCGCCGGTGTTCGTGGACATCGACGCCGAGACCTACAATCTCGACCCGGAAAGCCTCGAAGCGGCGATCGCGGCGGTAAGGGCCGATGGCAAGCTGAAGCCCCGGGCGGTGATCGCCGTCGACCTGTTCGGCGGTCCGGCGGATTATCCGGCGATCGCTGCGGTCTGCGCGAAACACGGCCTGAAGCTGATCAGCGACTCGGCCCAGGGCTTCGGCTGCACGCTCGACGGCCAGCATCCGATCCACTGGGCAGACGTCACCACCACCTCTTTCTTCCCGGCGAAGCCCCTGGGCTGCTACGGCGACGGCGGTGCGGTGCTGTGCAAGGACGAGCGGCTGCACGACCTCCTCGTCTCCCTCAGGGTCCACGGCCAGGCGGTGAAGTCGGACATCGCCGGCAAGAGCTTCGAGCACGACCCGAAATACCTGAACGTCCGCATCGGGATGAATTCCCGCATGGACACCATCCAGGCGGCCGTCCTGCTGGAGAAGCTGAAAATCTTCGCCGACGAGATCGTAGCCCGCAACCGGGTCGCGGACCGCTACGCCGCGGGGCTCTCGGACCTCGTGAGGACACCGACGGTGCTGAACGGCGGGGTGAGCGTCTGGGCGCAATACACCATCGAGGTGGAAGGCCGCGACGGGCTCGGCCCCCACCTGCGCGAACGCGGCGTGCCGACGGCGGTCTACTATCCGATCCCGATCCACAGGCAGGGGGTCTATTCGGCCTATCCCACCGCGCCCGGCGGCCTGCCGGTCACCGAGGCCAAGGCCGGCCAGGTGATCAGCCTGCCGATGCATCCCTACCTTTCCGAAGACCAGCAGGACCAGATCGTCGCCGCCACCCGCGCCTATGTGAAGGCGAACGGCTAGGCTTCTAAGAACCTCCCCCGCGTGCGGGGGAGGTGTCACCAAAGGTGACGGAGGGGCGTTGGGGCCGTGCTCTGAGCTCGGTGCGCCGGCAGCGCCCCCTCCACCACTTCGTGGTCCCCCTCCCCGCTTCGCGGGGGAGGTTTCTAGGGCCAGTAGCTCTTCAGCTCCGCCGCGTCGGCGAGGCCCTGGGCGAGGCCGGCGCGGGCGGCGTCGGCGCGCTTCTGGAAGTCCATCAGGTTGCCGCCCATGGCCGCACGGCTGGCGTCGTCGGGCAGCAGGGTGACCACCGTGGCGCCGCCGTCGGTGAGCGTCTTCACCTCCTCGTCGAGACGGGCGAACAGGCGGGCGAGCGTTCCGCCGGGGGTCCAGTCGCTCAGGCGCACGGCGACGATCACCACCACCTCGTGGCCGGTGGCCAGGTCGGCGTTGGTCGAGGATCGCACGCCGCCATCGATCCAGCGCTTCCCCTGCAGGGTGATGGGCGGATAGACGCCCGGGACGCTGCAGCTGGAGGCGACGGCGCGCGTGACGCCCACCCCGGACGCCTTCCTCCAAAGCTGGAACGCCCCGGATTCGGCGTCCACCGCGGTGCAGGCGAAGTCGCGCTCCGGCCAGGCGTCCTCCGGCAGGCTCGCGAAGGATCGCCCGAAGCTCTCGATGAACTCCTGCTCGGTGATGGTGTCGGCGGCCAGCGCCAGGGCGCCGATCTCGGCCCGGGCCTCGGCGGGGTGGCGCTGGATCTCCTGCGCCTTGGCCATCAGCCGCATGACGTTGGTGAGGTCAGGCGGGCGCCGCGCGCTGCGGTTGACGTTGCGCACCGGCCGCTCGGCGTCGGCGAGGATGGGGTCGGCGAGGGTCGCTGCGCTCTCGCCCAAGGCCAGCCGCACGCCCACGAAGGCGCCCGCCGAGGTCCCCAGGGTGAAGTCCGCCTGGCCGAGGTCGACGCCGCCTTGCGCCAACCCGGCCAGCAGGCCGCTCTCCCAGGCGATCCCCACCGGCCCGCCGCCGCCCAGCACAAGCGCCCGAGTCATCGCGTCCCCTTCAGTGTCGCCGGCGGAGCATCGACGGGCCCGCGGCGGCTGTCCACGTGAAATGGATCCCGCCGGACGCTACGCGGCGAAGCGTTTTTCGCGCATCAGGTCGCCGCAGCGGTCCAAGATCAGCTGCTCGCTCTCCGTGTCCAGGCGGGACTTCCAGTCTCCCGGGACGCCCTTGCGCAGGAAGGACGTCAAGTCCTCCTCACCGGCTGGACGGCCCGCCAGGGTCTCGAACGAGGTGGCGGCCGTCACGCGCTCGACCAGGATCCGCTCGGCTGGGGCGCCCAGGTAGGCGAACAGCTTTTCGGTCTCGCCGATCGGATCCGAGTAGAGATCGCGGTAGCGGACCTCGTGCACCAGACCGGGATGGGCGCGGGCGAAATCGTCAACCGCCGTCACCGCTTGAGTCCAATATTTGACCGCGCCCTCGAGGGTCTGGCGATGCTCGTCCTCGCCGGGGGTGAGCGCGCCGAGGGCGCCGGCGCGGTGCGAGTGGGCCATCCTCGAGACGGCGACGTCGCGCGGATCGCGCACGATGTGGAAAATCTTCGCCGCCGGGAACAGGCGGTGCAGCAGGTCCAGGTGGCGCGTGTAGCCGGGCGTCTTGTCGCCGACCCAGCGGGTCTGCGCATCGGCGCGGCTGGTCAGCCGTCCCAGGATGAAGCCGCGCACCATGGCGTCGAACTCGGCCTGGTTGACCCCGGCGTAGTAGGGCCGGTCCTCATAGACCTGGCGCGCATCGACGCCCAGGCCTTGATTGTAGGTATTCACCACCTTCGCCACGGGAATGCTGAACCGCTGGACGAAGTGGCCCTCGCCCGAGCAGCAGACCTCCGGGTGTGCATCCAGGATGCGCTGCAGCCAGGTAGTGCCCGACTTGGGCGCCCCGCACACAAAGAAGACGTTCACGCCGCCGGCCCCCCGCCGAAACCCGGCGCATTCATGCGGATGAATCGTTATGGGATTCTTATGAGACGCCAAGTCAGCGCAGATTTTTCGACGCGTCGCGCGGCTGGCCGCCTTGCATCTTGCGCGCCCCCGACCACCGTGGGATGCGTTGAGTTCAAACAGGCGTTTGCCAGAATCCTCCGCAAAGAAAGCCCAGCATGAAGGCCGCGGTCTACTACGAGAACGGCGCCCCCGACGTGTTCCGCTACGAGGACGTCCCCGACCCCGAATGCCACCGCAAGGGCATCGTCATCCGCGTGGAGGCGGTCTCCATCGAGGGCGGCGACACCCTGAACCGCTTCCGCGGCGCGCTGGTCACCAAGCCGCATGTCGTGGGCTACCAGGCCGCCGGCGAGGTGGTGGCGGTGGGCGAGGAGGTGGAGGGCATCAAGGTCGGCGACAAGGCGGTCACCACAGGCGCCTTCGGCAGCCACGCGGAGCTGCGCGCCGTGGCCGCGCGCACCGCCTGGGTGATCCCGCCCGGCCTGGACGTGAAGCTCGCCGCCGCCATCCCGGTGCCCTTCGGCACGGCGCACGACTGCCTGTTCGAGTTCGGCCGGATGAAGAAGGGCGAGATCGTCCTGGTGCAGGCCGGCGCCTCGGGGGTCGGCGTGGCCGCCATCCAGCTGGCCGCCCGGGCCGGTGCGGCCATGGTGTTGGCGACGGCCTCCTCGGATGCCCGCCTGGAGCGGCTGAAGGCGCTCGGCCTCACCCACGGCATCAACTACCAGCGCGACGACGTGGCCACCGAGGTCGCGAGGCTCACCGACAAGCACATGGCCGACGTGATCGTCGACAGCGTCGGCGGCCCCACCCTGCAGTCATCCATCGCCTCGCTCGCCTACCGCGGCCGGGTCTCGATGGTGGGCCAGGCCGGCCGCGAGCCGATGAAAGTGGACGTGGGCTCGATGATGGGCGGCAACCGCAGCCTCTCCGGCGTCTTCCTGGGCGCCGAGATCGCCACCGACCGGGTGCACGACAATATCCAGCAGCTGATCCAGGACGTGGCCGACGGGAGCCTGAAGGTGGTCATCGACCGCACCTTCCCCCTGAAGGACGCCGCCGAGGCCCACCGCTACATCGAAAGCCGCCAGGCCGTGGGCCGGGTGCTGCTCATTCCATAGATGCTCCCCTCAGGGGGAGCTGTGGCGGAGCGACTGAGGGGTTTCACCTCAGGCGCTTCGGGTGAAACCCCCTCCGGCCCTTCGGGCCACCTCCCCCTGAAGGGGAGGATCTAGATGGAGAAGTTCCATGCCCCGCGCCCTGAACGGCGACGTCGAGATCGAATGGCAGAGCTTCGGTGACGATCGGCCGGAGACCGTGCTGCTGGTGAACGGCCTGGGCTCGCAGATGACCCGCTGGCCGGAGGCCTTCTGCGAGAAACTGGTGGCCAAGGGCTATCGCGCCATCCGCTTCGACAACCGCGACACCGGGCTTTCCAGCTGGCCCACCGTAAAATACACCCTGGCGGACATGGCCAACGACGCCGTGGCCGTGCTCGACGCGGCCGGGGTGGCAAGGGCGCACATCGCCGGGGTCTCCATGGGCGGCATGATCGTTCAGCGGATGGCCATCGACCATCCGGGGCGCGTGCTTTCCATGACCTCGATCATGTCGGCGACCGGGGCCGCGGAGGCCTTCAGGTCGACCCCCGAGGCCGAAGCCGTGCTCAATGTACCGCCGCCCGACCCCAGCGCCGATTTCGAGGCCTTCGTCGCCAACCGCATGGCCAACGCGGTCACCATCGGCAGCCCGAAATATCCGTGGACGGACGAGGAGAACCGCGCGCGGGTGATCGCCGAGTACAAGCGCGCCTTCAACCCGGCAGGGGTCGCGCGCCAGATGGCGGCGGTGCGCGCGGACGGCGACCGCACGGCGGCGCTGAGGGGCCTGAAGCTTCCGGTCGTCGTCCTGCATGGCGCGGACGATCCGCTGCTGATGCCGGTTGGCGGCGAGGCCACGGCCGCGGCCATCCCCGGCGCGGAGCTCAGGATCATCCCCGGCATGGGCCACGACCTGCCGCCGGGCCTCTACGACACCTTCGTCGACGCCATCACCGCCGCCGCCGCCCGCGCGAAAGCCACCGCCTAGACCTTCGAGGGACCGCACATGGGACGTCTCACCGGCCGCACGGCCGTCATCACCGGGGCCGGCAGCGGCATCGGCCGGGCCGCCAGCCTGCTCTTCGCCCGCGAGGGCGCGCGCGTGGTCTGCGCCGACCGCGCTGAGAGCGTCGAGGAAACCGCCGCCATGATCGGCAAGGCGGGCGGCGCGGCCGTCGCCCTGCAGGGCGACGCGGGCGACGAGGCCTTCGTGCAGGCCTATGTGGCCCGCGCGCAGGCGGAATTCGGCTCGCTCGACGTTGTCTGGGCCAACGCCGGCATCTCCGGCGGCTGGACCCCGCTGGACGAGCAGACCGCCGACTACTGGGCGGAGATCCTGCGGGTGAACCTGATCGGCGCCTTCCTGGCGGTGAAGCACGCCAGCCGGGCGATGATCCCGGCGGGCCGGGGCTCGATCATCTGCACCGCCTCGGTGGCCGGCATCCGCTCCGGCGCCGGCGGCCCGGCCTATTCCGCCTCCAAAGCCGGCGTCATCAGCCTCGCCCAGACCTCGGCCAACGAGTTCTACGGCACAGGCGTCCGGGTGAACGCCATCGCCCCGGGCCTGATCGAGACCGGCATGACCAAGCCGATCTTCGACGGCGCCCGGGCCCGCGGCAACGAGGACAAGATCGGCCAGCTCAATCCGCTGACCCGCTACGGTGTGCCCGACGAGATCGCCCACGCCGGCCTGTTCCTGGCCAGCGACGATTCATCCTACGTCAACGGCCAGACCATCGCCGTCGACGGCGGCCTCTCCACCTCGCACCCCGTGGTGCGCCGCAAGCGGTGATCTTTCTCGCGTGATCTACCTCGTTCGACACGGCCAGACGGAGTTCAATCGCGAGCGCCGCATCCAGGGCCATGTGGACAGCCCGCTCACCGAGCTCGGCGTCCGCCAGGCCCACGCCGTGGGCCGCCTGCTGCGCGACCTGATCCGCGAGCCGGAGGGCTGGCGGATCGTCTCCAGCCCGCTCGGCCGCGCACATGCGACGGCGCAGATCGTCTCGGCGAGGCTGGGCGGCCTGCCGGTGGAGCTGGACGAGCGGCTGAAGGAGATGAGCTGGGGCGCCCATGACGGCCGGCTGCGCTCGGAGCTGGAGGCCGAGCATCCGGAGACCTTCGGCAAGACCGGCTGGGCCTTCGACGCCGGCTCCGGCGAGAGCTACGAGGCGGTGGCCGAGCGGGTGGGCGACTGGCTGGCCAGCCTGCCGCCGGAGCCGGAGCGGCGGGTCATCGCCGTCAGCCACGGCATCTCGGGCCGCGTGCTGCGCGGCCTCTACGCCGATCTGCCCCGCAACCTGGCGGGCCAGCAGGACGTACCGCAGGACGCGGTCTACCTCCTGCAGCACGGCGGCGTCGGCCGCATCGACTGCGAGCCGCTGGATTAGGCCCCTAGGCCCGCGCAGGGGGCGCAACGACCACGGAAAACACGGAAAGATCACGGAAAGGCCGCCTCGCGATTCCGTGCGCTTTCCGTGCTTTCCGTGGTTCCAAACAGGGAGCCTCCGCTCGCGCGGAGCCTCTTCAGGCCCGCACGCGCCGCCGCGGCAGCTCGACCTCGCGCTCGGGGCCCAGCCAGTGCAGCAGCGCCAGCACCACGACGGTGGCGACGACGCCCACGGTGAAGGCCGCGCCGGCCGTGGCCGACATGCCGGCCGGGCCGACTCGCAAGGGCTTGGGCTGCCCCCAGTGCACCAGTTCGCCGTTCGTCGCCGCGGCCGGGGCGGTCCCATCGACCTCGTCGTAGACCTGCTCGCTCATGATCGCCTCCGCGCTTGCCCGTCCAGAGCCCTTCCCGCTCACGATGGATCATCGTGAGCGGACGAGAAGGGCTCTCAACATAGACCGACGACCCTGTTCGTCCCGCTTGGCTTGATTCAAGCCAAGCGGGACAGGGTCTAGCCCGCTAACCCGCACGAATGGCAGGGGTTCCGGAGCCCGCGCGCGAAGGCTAGAAGCAGGCCTCACTTCTCGCGGACCCGTACAGACGGACCATGGCCGGACACTCCAAGTTCAAGAACATCATGCACCGCAAGGGGCGCGCCGATTCCGCGCGCTCCAAGCTGTTCTCCAAGCTCTCCCGCGAGATCACGGTGGCGGCCAAGGCCGGCCTGCCCGACCCAAACATGAACGCCCGCCTGCGCCTGGCGGTGAACAACGCCAAGGCCGAATCCCTGCCCAAGGACGTCATCGAGCGCGCCATCAAGAAGGCCGCCGGCGGCGAGGCCGAGGCCTACGAGGAGATCCGCTACGAGGGCTTTGGGCCCGCCGGCGTCGGCGTGATCGTCGAGGTGCTGACCGACAACCGCAACCGCTCGGCCTCCACCGTGCGCTCCACCTTCGCCAAGTACGGCGGCAACCTGGGCGAGACCGGCTCGGTCTCATTCATGTGGGACCGCGTCGGCCAGATCGGCTATCCGCCGCAGGCCGGCTCGGAGGACAAGGTCATGGAGGCCGCCATCGAGGCGGGCGCCGAAGACGTCGAATCCGACGAGGACGGCCACACCATCTACACTGCTTTCGCCGACCTCTCGGACGTGGCCGCCGCCCTGGAGGCGAGCCTCGGCCCGGCGAAGTCCAGCGTCATCGCCTGGCGGCCCAAGGTGCGCACGCCTGTCACCGGCGACGCCGCCGGCTCGCTCATGAAGCTGCTGGAGACCCTGGAGGACGACGACGACGTGCAGAACGTATACTCCAACGAGGACATCGACGCCGCCGAGCTGGAAAAGCTCGCCGGATAGCGAAAGGCTTGGCTTCCGCCGCGTCGCCCGGCCAAACTCAATGTAACTCGAAACAACAAGCAGTTCTGAGGGAATCACCATGAAGACGATGCTGTTGGCTGCGGCCGCAACCGTGGGCGCCGGGGCGGCCCTTCTTTCGCCTGCGGCGGCCCGCGCCGCCGACTACGTGACCGTGCCGCTGTCGGTGACCGTCAATGCGCCGGCCGACAAGGCCTGGCCGAAGATCAACGGCTATTGCCAGATCGGCGCCTGGTTCAAGACCACCTGCGAGATCACCTCCGGCAAGGACCACGAGATGGGCGCCATCCGGCTGATCAACGGCCGGGTGACCGAACTGCTCGTCGCCAGCACCGCCTGGAGTTACACCTACAGCCAGCCGAAATCGCCGATCGACTACCACGGCACCGTGGAGATCCAGCCGATCGACAAGAAGACCTCGAAGCTCCTCTACACCCTGGTCTATGACGCCGACGCGCTCCCCAAGCACGAGCCGGAGGACAAGGCCAAGGACAAGGAGAACCGCACCAAGCAGTTCACCGTCCTGATCAACGCCATGAAGGCGACCGCCGAGGCGAAGTGAGGCCTCAGCGGCGGCCGAGGTAGGTGAAGAGGGCGTAGATCGCCGTCAGCAACAGCAGGCCCACCACCATGGCGCGGCCCATCAGCTTGCGCCGCGCGGCCTCCCGCGGGTCGGGTCCGGGCGTCTCCGGATCCGGCGTACTCACTCGGTCACCACCACCGGGCCGGGCAGCACCACGTGGATCACCACCTCGGTCTCGGCGAACAGGGTGTGGGCCTCGCCGGGCGGGGTGTAAATGAAATCGCCGGCCTGGATCGGCAGGTCGTCGAGCCGCCCCTTGCCGGAGACCACATAGATCTCCTCCCCGTCCGGATGGACGTGGGCGGGCGAGCGCGAGCCGGGCTCATAGCGCATCAGGAAGGTCCCCGCTCCGCCCTCCATGCGCAGGGGCGTCAGGGTCACGCCCTCGCGCACCGGCCGCCAGCGCGCCTTCGCCGTCGTCATATGCTGCATCTCGCCGGCTCCTTGAGTGACCGCCCGATGCCAAGCCCGTCTGCGCGCCCGCGTCAAGGACAGCGGCGATCCCGGTCCTGAGCCTGACCGTCGCCGGGCCCGGCGGAGGGCGTCCGCCGCGTCATTTGATGGCTCCGGGCGGCGATTCCTCCAGCGCCGGAACCAAGGGCGATAGCGCGCCTTTTGTCACCCGGAGCTTCAACGGGAGACGCCACACCATGAAACACGCCCTGTTCCTCAGCGCCGCGGCGCTCGCCGCCCTTTCGCTGGCCGCCTGCAACAAGCCGGCGAGCACCGACACCACCAGCACCACGACCGCGACCACCGACACCAACCAGACCGCCGCCGGCCAGGCGGTGGACAAGGCGCAGGACGCCACCGGCGCGGCCGTCGGCGCGACCTCCGCGAACACGCTCGGCTCGCATGACACCGGCGCCTTCGTGTCCAACGCCAGCCAGAGCGACATGTACGAGATCCAGGCGGCTCAGATCGCCCAGCAGCGGTCGAAGAACCCGGACATCAAGGCCTTCGCCAAGCAGATGGTCACCGACCACACCGCCATGATGAACGAGATGAAGCCGCTGGTGGCGGCGGCGGGCCAGAAGCCGGCCGACAGCCTCGACCAGCGGCGGCAGGGCTTCATCGACAACCTGAAGTCGGCCATGGACGCCGATTTCGACAAGACCTACATCGACCAGCAGGTCGCCGGCCACCAGGAGGCGCTGGACCTGATGCAGGGTTACGCCAAGGACGGCTCCGACGCGGGCCTGAAGGGCGGGGCGGCCAAGGCCGTGCCGAAGGTCCAGATGCACCTCGACAAGGCGAAGAGCATCCAGGCGTCCCTCAAGAAATAGGGGCTTCCGCCGCGTCTCCCTTCCCGCGCGCCGCGGGCGGGGAGACCGCCGCCTAGGCTCTTTGCTCAATACCGCTCATCCCCGCGAAAGCGGGGACCCAGGTTTTTCCGTGTTCTTGGAGCGCTTAGGCAATCCTGAGCGGCTGTGGCGCAGCAACAAAACGCCTGGGTCCCCGCTTTCGCGGGGATGATCGGGCTATGTGCCCAGGCTACTGATAGCCCCAGTCAGGCCAGTGCTCTAGGCCGAGGCTTCGGCGTCCTTTTTGACCGCCTTCTTGCGGGTGGCCTTGGGCTTTGGCGCCGCCGCGGCCGCTTCCGCCGCGCCGCGCACATAGCCGGTGTCGCCGCGGTCGAGGGCCGACTGGGTCACCCCGCCGCCCTGGTCCACGGCCACGCCAAGATAGCGCATGCCGTCCGGTCCGTAGGAAATGTCGGCCATGGCCACCTTGGGATCGCGCTTCAGCTCGGAGGCGTCGCGGAGCGTCATGCGCAGGGTCATGTCGGAGCGCGCGACGCCATCGGCCTCGGCCTGTTCGATGGCCAGCCGGGCCTCTTCGGCGGCCGAGCCGCGGCGACGTTGGGGCTTGGGGGCGTGGGAGGTCATGCTCAGGCGTCCGCGAAGAAGCCGTGCTCGCCGCTCACCCGCACCTGGCAGGCGCGGCCCTGGTCCTGCAGGGCGCGGGCGCGTTTGTTGGCGGCGGCCTTGGCCTCCTCCTTCTCCGCGGTGTGGTCGGAGAAGACCCCGAGATGCTCGACGGCCCAGCGCCCTTCGTGGCGCGCGACGGTGAGGGTTTCGCGATCGGCGGCGCCGCGGATGGCCATGGGAAGAGATCCTTCTAAAGCGCGGCGGACGGGCCGCGACCCCGGGATGGTTATCGAAAGGTTAAGAGATAAGTTTTCTATAGGTAAAACAGCGCGCTGTCTTGTCTTTTCGACAAAACACGGTCCGGCCGACTTGCGTCTTCCGCGAGCCGGTGGCAAGATGCAGGGATCGAATATCGTTTTGGCTCGCCCGCTCTCCACCCCCGATTTCCAAATCGGGCGCCGGAACCGCCCTCGACCCTCTCCGAAAATTTGATCTCGCCGCCCATCGTGGGCGCGTGAATACTTAGAGACCCGGAAGGGGATACTGATATGGCGACTGGTGTCGTGAAGTGGTTCAACGGCCAAAAAGGCTTTGGTTTCATCCAGCCCGATGACGGCGGCCAAGACGTGTTCGTGCACATCTCGGCGGTGGAACGCGCGAACATGTCCTCGCTCAACGAGGGCCAGAAGATCAGCTACGAGCTGGAAAAGGACCCGCGCAACGGCAAGACGTCCGCCGGCCAGCTGCAAAGCGCCTAAGGACCGACGCCGGCTCCGGCAAGGAGCTGCGTAGAACCGATGGGGGCCGGCGCCGCGAGGGGCCGGCCCTTTTCGTTGGCCGCTTACTTCGGGGCCGGCGCAGGCGGAGTCGGCTTGGCGTCCTTCGGCCCGTCGGCGACCTTGGCCATGGCCTGGCTCGGCGTGTCGCCGGCGTGGATGGCCCCCAGCACCTTCTGCCGCTGGCTCTCATCCTGGACCACGGCGTCCACCGCCTTGGCGCTCGCCGCCTCGCGATGCGGCGTGGCGCACGCGGCGAGGCCGGGCAGGATGAGGAACAAAAGAGCGATCGGGCGCATGCAATGACTCCTTCGCGCATGCCAACGCGCGGCGAAGCTCGATGTGCCCCGTCGGCGCGCGCGCATCCTTCAGGATGCCTCCGGCCCTTCGATCCCATGGTCAGATGCGAGCTTGCGGGCCTGGAGGGGTTTCAGCCTCTGAGTCAGCAACAGCCGACATCCCGAACGCCGGAGAGGAAACCCCCTCCAGTCAGTCTTCGCTGACAGCTCCCCCTAAGGGGAGCATCTGCGCTAGTGTCGTTGAATGCACATCCCGTCACTCGCCTTCGCGACCGCCCTCGCGGCGCTCGCCACCCCCGCCTTCGCCCAGCCCGCGACCTCCGGCCCGATCTCCCCGGCCCGCCTCTCCGCCGACGTGAAGGTCCTGGCCGACGCCAAGCTCGCCGGCCGCGCGCCCGGCGGCCCGGGCGAGCCCGGGACCATCGCCTGGCTGGTGGGCCAATTTAAAGCCCTGGGCCTGAAGCCCGCCGGCGACAAAGGCGGCTGGACCCAGGCCGTGCCGCTGATCCGCTTCACCATGGCGCCGGACGCGAAGTTCAGCCTCACCGCCGGGGGCAAGACCCAGGCGCTGGCCGAGACGCGGGAGATCATGGCCTGGACCCAGCGGCCGGTGCCCAAGGTCGCCGTCGACAAGGCGCCGCTGGTCTTCGTGGGCTACGGCGTCACTGCCCCGGAGCGCGGCTGGGACGACTTCAAGGGCGTCGACCTGAAGGGCAAGATCGCCGTCATCCTGATCAATGACCCGGACTTCGAGGCCCTGGCCGGCGAGCCGGTGGCCGGCAAGTTCGGGGGCAAGGCCGCCACCTACTACGGCCGCTGGATCTACAAGTTCGAGGAGGCGGCGCGCCGCGGAGCCCTGGGGGCGCTGATCGTCCACGAGACCGCCGGCGCGGCCTATCCGTGGTCGACGGTGGTGGCTTCCAATGGCGAGAGCTACGACGTCGTCCAGCCCGACCCCGCCGCCGTCCATCCGCTGCTGCAGGGCTGGATCCAACGCGACGTCGCCGTCCAGCTCTTCAAGGCCTCCGGCCTCGACTTCGAGGCCCTGAAGAAACAGGCCCGCACCGTCGCCTTCCGCCCGGTGGCGCTCAAGGACGCCAGCTTCTCCGCCGACATGGGGGTGAAGACCACGCGCCTGCTGAGCCACAACGTGCTGGCCAAAATCCCGGGCGCTGCGCGGCCGAACGAGAGCGTGATGTTCGGCGCCCACTGGGACGCCTTCGGGACGGGCCCCGCCGACGCCAGCGGCGACACCGTGCGTCACGGGGCCATCGACGACGGCATGGGGGTGGCCGGCGTGCTGGAGATCGCCCGCGCCTTCGCCCATGGCCCCAAGCCGCAGCGCACCGTGGCCTTCGGGGTCTGGACCGCCGAGGAGCGCGGCCTGCTGGGCAGCGAATACTACGCCACCCACCCGACCCTGCCACTGGCGACCATGGCGGCCAACCTAACCATGGACGTGGTGCAGACCGCCGGCCCCAGCCGCGACCTGGTCCTGGTGGGCGCCGGCCAGGACAGCCTGGAGACCGACCTCGCCAAGGCCGCGGCGAAGCAGGGCCGCACGGTGACGCCCGACCCGCATCCGGAGAAGGCGCTGTTCTATCGCGCCGACCACTTCAGCGTCGCCAAGCGTGGGGTGCCGACGCTGCTGGTCATGGGCATGGCGGCGGGGCCCGACCTCGTGAAGGGCAGCCGCGAGGCCGGCGACCGCTGGGTCAACGATTACACCACACGGTGCTACCACCAGGTCTGCGACAACTGGCGCGCCGACTGGGACCTGCGCGGCGCCGCCCAGGACATCGACCTCCTCTACGAGGTGGGCCGCGACCTCGCCGACTCGACCCGCTGGCCGGACTGGAACGCAACCTCGGAGTTCAAGCCGGTGCGGGCCAAGACGGCGGCGTTGCGCAAGTGAGCGTGGTGAAGGCCCTGGCGCCCGCCATATTGCTCGCCGCGGGCCTGGCCCAAGCCGCCGAGCTGTCGCTGACCGAGCAAGCCGCCCGCGCCTTCGTCGCCCGCCAGGAGGCCGCCTGGAACGCCAGGGACGTCACCGGCTTCTTCGCCACCTTCGCGCCCGACGCCGTGTTCGTCGACCAGGCCCGCGACTCCCATGGCGGGATCACCGCCAACGGGCGGAGCACCCTTCTCCAGGCCAGGCTGCAGGCCCGCCGCTTCGTGACGAAGAACCGGTTTTCGGAGACCAGCACGGTCGACCGCGTGGTGATCGCCCCGGATGGCCGCTCGGCGCGGGTGCTCGGCCATGAGCGGTCGCACATCGAAAGCCCCGGCCGGCCGGCCCGCACGCTCTGCGCCGTGACCGATCAGACCCTGGTCCTCCAGCAAGGCCGCCTGCTCTCCCGCGGCCAGACCGACACCGACGTTCGCTGTCCGCGTTGACCGGCGCGGCGCCGCTGGCTATTGCCCCCAGAGTGAACGGCGTTCAGACGAGCCGTCCCCCGCACCACAAGGAAACGCCCATGAACCGCTCCGCCCTGGCCTTCGCGGCCCTGCTGCTTTCCGCTACGGCAGCGCCCCTGTCCCTCGCCTGGGCCCAGCCGGCGGCGCCCGCCATGCCGCCGACCCCCACGGTGGTGCGCGGCACGGTCAGCGCGCTCTCCGAAGCTTCCATGACGGTGAAGACCGACAAGGGACCGCAGGTCGTCGGCCTGACGCCGACCTGGAGCGTGGCGGTGATGAAGCCGGTGGCCATCGACGCCATCCAGCCCGGCAGCTTCATCGGCACCACCGAGATGCCCAAGGCGGACGGCAGGGGCGTGAGCCTCGAGGTCCACGTCTTCCCGCCCGGCGTGAAGATGGGCGAGGGCCACTATGGCTGGGACCTGAAGCCGGGTTCGATGATGACCAACGGCACGGTCGGCACCGTGGTGGCCGGCAAGAAGGGCAGCCGCGAACTCGACGTCAGCTACTCCTACGGCAAGCGCCACATCACCGTGCCGGCCACCGTGCCGGTGGTGCAGATCGGCCCCGGCAAGCGCGAGATGGTCAAGGTCGGCACGCCGGTCTTCATGGTGGTCCAGAAGGGGCCCAACGGCCTGATGGCCGGCTCCGTCTCGGTGGGCGAGAACGGCGCCAAGCCGCCGATGTAGGGGGGCCCCAATCCCCGCGGTCATCCCGGTTTCGCGGCACGCGAAGACCGGGACCCATTATCGCCATGGGCGCCCGTCGACCCGCTGCGTCGCCGCCTTGCTTGATTGCCGGAGCTTGCGTTTAGGGGTCCCGGACATCGGCTGCGCCGATTCCGGGATGACAGGGAGTTCGCGGCGCCGTCCGTTCCGCTGCCTGATGGATGTGCTATTCGCCACCCCGTGACCCCTCCCACCGCTCCGCCTTCCGCGCCCAAGCCGCCCAATCCCTTCGTCGGCCTGGCCATCCTCGTGGCCTGGCTGGCGCTAGGCGCCTGGATCGTCACCCAGCCCAACGGCCTGGCGGTCTTCGCCTTCGTGATAGTGGGCTGGATCCTCTCGGTGATGGCCCATGAGTTCAGCCACGCCGCCGTGGCCTGGCTGGGCGGCGACCGGACGGTGGCCGAGAAGGGCTATCTGTCCTTCGATCCCCGCCGCTACGGCGACCTCGGCGTCAGCCTGGTGATCCCGCTGATCGCCTTGATCATGGGCGGCATCGGCTTCCCGGGCGGAGCGGTCTACATCCGCCACGACCTGATCCGCAGCCGGCTGTGGAGTTCGGCCTCGTCCCTCGCCGGGCCGGCGGCGACGCTCGTTCTGCTGCTGGCGCTGAGCTTCGGCCTTTCCTTCTGGCTGGGCTGGGGTGTCGAGGGGCCTGGGCCGACCCTCCTCTTTGAGGCGCTGACGGTGCTGGCGTTCCTGCAGGCCATGGGGCTGATCCTGAACCTGCTGCCGATCCCCGGCCTCGACGGCTTCGGCGCCATCCGCCCGTTCCTGCCCGCCAGCCTGAACCCGCACATCCGCAAGGCCGAGGGCCTGGTCATGGTCGGGCTTCTGCTGGTGATCTTCTGGGTCCCGGGCGCCAGCGCCCTGCTGTTCCGCGCCGCCGCCACGCTGAGCGCGGCGCTGGGCCTCGACCTCGACGCGCTACAGGCCGGCTGGCGGGCGTTCCACTTCTGGCAGCGGTGACGGCGGGCAGGTAAGCTCGCGCCATGCTCATCCTCCGCCGCACCCTCCTCGTCCTCGCCGCCGCTGCGAGCCTTGTGACCGCCCCCCTTTCGCAGGCCCAGGCCCAGCCCGCCAATCCGCGGGTGATCATCACCACCACGGTCGGGACGATCACCGTCGAGCTCGCCGCCGACAAGGCGCCGATCACCACCGCGAACTTCCTGAAGTACGTCGACCGCAAGCTCTATGACGGATCGACCTTTTACCGGGCGTCGAAGCCGCCGGGCCAGACCGCTAACGACTACGGCTCGATCCAGGGCGGCCTGCGCGACGACGTGAAGAAGAAGCTCCCGCCCATCCCCCACGAGAGCACGCTGAAGACGGGCCTGAGGCATGGCGACGGGACCATCTCCATGGGCCGTTACGCGCCGGGCACCGCCCAGGCCGACTGGGTGATCTGCGTCGGCGACATGAGCTACCTCGACGCCACGCCCATCGACCCCGGCTTCGCGGCTTTCGGCCACGTCACCGACGGGATGCCGGTCGTCCGCCAGATCCTCGGCATGCCCACCGACCCCAACGCTGGCGTCGGCGCCATGAAGGGGGAGATCCTGGTCAAGCCGGTGCGGATCATCTCCATTCGCCGCGCGCCGCCCGCAGCGGCGGCCCCGACGGCGGCCCCGGCAGCGGCCCCGACCGCGGCGACGCCCTCGTCGCCTCCCGCGACGCCTTCGCCCGCGGCCCCTTCGGCCTGAGCTGGGGCTTGACGGTGCCGGCCAAGCCCGATCCGCTCAGCAACTCGGCCCTGCTTCAACTGAAGGCCCTGCGGATCGCGCAGGTGATCACCGCCACGATCCTGACGGGCGCGGCGCTCTGGGCGCTGCGGCGCATCCTCGAGCCCTTCGTGCTGGCGGTGTTCCTGCTGATCACCATCGACGGGCTCGCCCGCGCCATCCGGCGCTACGGCAAGGTCCTTCCCGACCGCGCCGCCCTGCCGATCGCCATCGCGGTGATCCTGGCGGTGTTCGGCCTCGCCGTCTGGCTGACCGTCGACAACGCGGCCGATTTCAAGTCGCAGTCGGCGCTTTACGCCGGACGCATCAACCTCCTGTTGGAGACCGGCGCCCGGCGCCTGGGACTGGCGGTGACGCCGACGCTGGCAAGCCTGATCGGGGAGCTCAATCCGGCCCGCTACATGGGCTGGCTGGCCAGCGCGCTCAGCCGCTTCGCCGAGGGCGCGGTCTTCGTCTTGATCTACCTGGGCTTCCTTATCGCCTCGCGCAGCGGCTTCATGGCCAAGGTGCCGGAGATGTTCCCCGGACGGGGCGAGCGGGCCGAAGCGGTGCTGATCTTCGACCGGGTGCGGCGCGGGGTGGAGAGCTACGTCTGGGTGCAGACCGTGGTGGGCGTGCTGATCACCGCGCTCTCCGCCGTGCTGATGCTGGCCACCGGGCTCACCCACATCCCCTTCTGGTGCGCGATCATCTTCCTGACCAACTACATCCCGGCCATCGGGGCCGCGGTGGGCGTGCTGTTTCCCGCGGCCTTCGGGCTGGTGGAGTTCCAGGACATCTGGCGGCCCCTGGTGCTGCTGGGCGGGCTGGAGGCGGTGCATTTCGCCGTGAGCCACGTCGTGCAGCCCCGAATGCAGGGCCAGAGCCTCAACCTCGATCCCATCGTCATCCTCCTGGCGCTCACCTTCTGGGGCGCGCTCTGGGGCGTGGTGGGGGCCTTCCTGTCGACGCCGCTGGCGGTGATGGCCATGGCGATCCTGGCGGAGTTCCCGGCGACCCGCCCGCTGGCCGTCCTCCTGTCCCGCGACGGCAAGCCCTACGCCGACCTGCAGGAGCGCGGCTCCGTCTAGACCCTGTCCCGGTTTGATTGAATCAATCAAAACGGGAAGAACAGGGTCGTCGCATAAACTTGCGAGCACGATTCAAGGTCTTGATGGTTCCATCAAAACCCATCGTGCTCTAGCGTCCCCGCGGCCGCCGGCCGAACATTACAAACCATTTAAGTAATTAATCCGCGTTCATTTTATGAATTCGAGGTCATGACGCAGACTTAACGGGACTTGGGCAACACTCGCAAGTATTCCATCGTCATCGGCGGCCCGCACCCGCCCTCATGATTTGACGAAGGACCTAAGCCATGAAGAACCTCACCGCCCGCGTCGCCGGTCTCGCCACCCTGGCCCTGGCCGCCCTGCCGATCGCCGCCCTCTCCACCGCCGCCCACGCCCAGGGCCATCACGAACGCGTCCGGGTGGCCGACCTGAACCTCGCCACCGCGTCCGGCCAGGCGGCCTTCTCCGAGCGCGTGGACAGCGCCGCCCGCCGCTTCTGCTACGGCGAGCGCGACTTGCAGCAGCAGTCGGCGTGCGTCGCCGGCGTCCGCAGCGAGGCCAAGGAAAAGGCCGCCAGCAATATCCAGTTCGCCAGCCGCATCTAAGCCTCGCCCCCGTCCGTAAGTTGGAGTGTGAGGGCCGCCCCCCGGCCCCAGCCAGCCCACCTAAGGCGTCTCCCCGGACAGCGGTGGGCTCCAAGGCCCGCGATCCTCCCCGGTCGCGGGCCTCTTGCTGTGCGGCGCGCCCGATCGGCTGTCAGCCCACCACGATCCAGGCGCCGGTGAGGCTCGACATGCTGACGCCCACCAGGATCACCTGGTCGCCTGCGCCCAGGTCCACCACCGTGTCGGCGCCCACCTGGCTCACCGTGAAGTGCGTGCCTGGATCCAGCAGCACCCGGTCGCCCTCCGCCAGGTTGAAGCCCAGCACCCTGTCGATCCCGGCGCCGGAGAAGCTGTGGAAGGTGTCGGCGCCCGCCCCGCCGGTCTCGGTGTCGTTCCCGCGGTCGCCGGAGATGTAGTCGTTGCCCGCGCCGCCCTGGATGATGTCGTCGGCCTGGCCGCCCAGCATCAGGTCGGCGCCGTCGCTGCCGATCAGGGTGTCGTTGCCGAGGTTGCCGTAGAGAAGGCCGTCGCCGGCATGGGCGGTGATCAGGTCGTTGCCCTGGCCGCCCACCAGCCAGTCGCCGCCGCCGGAGCCGCCGTCGATGGTGTCGTCGCCCTTGTTGCCGTTGATGTCGTCGAAATTCGCGCCGCCCTGGATGGAGTCGTCGCCGCCGTTGCCGCGGATGAAATTCCGGCCGCCGGAGCCGGCGGTGATGGTGTCGTTGGTGTCGGGCGCCTGGATGGTGTCGCCGCCGGCCGCGCCGACGATCACCTGGCCGGTGGGGACCTGCGAGCCGGAGGTCTGGGTCACGCCCACGCGATAGCTGCCCGCGTAGCCGTCGACGAAGGCCCCCGCGTCGACGTAGTAGGTCCCGCCGGTGGGGGCGGTAAAGGTGATGCTCGAGTCCGAATTGCTGCCGTCGACGATGTCGTCGTTGAAGGCCAGCAGGTTGCCCGCGCCGTCACGCAACTGAAGGTAGGGGTCGGCCAGGGTGCCGGCGCCGCTCGCATGGCCGGAAAGCGTGATCGTATAGGTCGCGCCGGCCTGCAGGCTGACCGCGAAGAGGTCATGGTCGCCGGCCTGCTGCAGCACGCCGGTGGCCGTCCCGCCCACGTTGACCACGCCCAGGGGGTGCGCCCCGTCGCTCAGGCTGGAGGCGAATTCGTCCGGGGCCGGCGTGAACGGCGCGGAATTCCAGCCGAGCACGTCCAGCACCTGCAGGTCCGTGGCCGAGATCGAGCCGGGGGAATTCGGCCCGCCCGGGCCGAAGGCGTCGCCGCGAGTGTGATCCCAGTCGCCCAGGTCGAAGCCGTCGTTGACCCCGGTGGCGCTGATCGAGTTGTGGAAGGCGAAGGCGGTGACGTGGGCGCTGTCGATCCCGAAGAAGGTCGGCACGCCGTCCGAGCCGCCGGTGAAGTCCCTTTGCCCGGCGGCGGTGAAGCGGAAGAGGTCGAGGGCGTTGAACCGGTGGCTGGCGAATCCCAGGCTGGCGGTCCGTCCGAACACCCCTTCGGTGATCTCGTGCTCCAGCGCGCCGATCGCGTCCTGGCCGAAGGTAAAGGCCAGGTTGGAGTTCAGCGTCACGCTGTCGTCGACGTTGTTGCTCTGGACGGCCAGGCCCAGGATCCGCGCCTGGGTGGTCGGCAGGGTGAAACCGGCGCCGTTGGAGGGGTCGAGGAACGGCAGGCCGTTCACCGCAAAGAGGTCGTCTCCCGTCGTGGCGTGCGCCCTGAGCGCCGCGGTCAGCGCCGAATAGCTCACCGGCGTTTCGGAGAAATTGTTCTCCGCGCTGAAGTTGCCCGTCAGCGGCGCCAGCGAGAAATGCACCCCGGCCGTCACCTGGTTGGTGAAATGGCTCTGCAGGAAGTTCTCGGCCGCCACGATGGCGCTGCGGTAAGCGTCGGTGACCGTGTCGTCATAGTAGTTGACGAAGACGAGGCCGCTTCCGGCGACGCTGACGGCTTCGGTGGGCAAGGTCATGACGGCTACTCACGGCCCCCCGGAGTTACGCTGCGTCGCATGGGGTAGGATGACCGGCGATTTGTCAATGCGGCCCGTTGGATAGCGCTTTCGCGTAGCCTCGTCGCGGGCCAAGCTCGCGGCCATGATCAAGCTCACCTTCTGCCTCATCCGCCTGCCGCACCTCACCCGCCCGGCGTTTCAGGCCTACTGGTTCAATACCCATGGGCCGCTGGTGGCCTCCGTGGCCGGGACCCTGCAGATTCGCCGCTACGTCCAGCTGCACAGCCTGCCGGCGGAAGCCAGCGCCGCGATCCGCGCCTCCCGCGACGCCCCGGCCGACTACGATGGGGTCGCCGAGCTATGGTTCGACAGCCTGGAGGCCCTGGCGGCCAACAGCGCCCGCCCGGAGGCCCGCGCCGCCTCAGCCCTCCTGCTGGAGGACGAGCAGCGGTTCATCGACCTTTCGAAGAGCCCGCTCTGGTGGGGCGAGGAGCGGCCTGTGGTCGGGTGACCACCCTCGGCGCGACCGCCCTGGCGGTGACGGCCTTCGCCACGGCCGCCGCCGGCTTGGCCCGGCGGCGCTTGGAATGCGGCGGCTCGAACTTGCGGGCCTCCACCGCCACCTGGTGCGGATAGGGAAATTCGAAGCCCTCGGCCTCGAAGGCTTCTTTCACCGCCTTGGTGAGGTCGAAGCGCCCGTCCCAATAGTCCGTGGTGGAGAACCAGGCCCTGAGCGTCACGGTGACGCCGTTATCCTTCAGCGCCGTGAGCTTCGCCCAGGGCGCGGGCTTGTCCACCACCTGCGGATTGGCGTGCGCGCAGGCCAGCAACAGCTCCAGCGCGCGGTCCACGTCGTCGTCGTAGTCGATGGTGAAGTCGAGCTGGGCGCGCCGGGCCACCGGCGAGGTCTGGTTGATGATGATCTCCCCGAACGCCTTGGCGTTGGGCACGAAGATGCTGAGGTTGTCAGGATCCGAAAGCCGCGTGGAGAACAGGTCGAGGCGCCGGACGGTGCCCTGCCGCCCGTTGATCTCCACCCGGTCGCCCACGCGGTAGGGCCGCAGGATCAGGATCATCACGCCGGCCGCGACGTTGGAGAGCGCGCCCTGCAAGGCGAGACCGATGGCCAGCGACGCCGCGCCCAGCACGGCGATCACCGAGGTCGCCTTCACGCCCAGCTGGTCCAGGACCGCGATCAGCCCGATCACGATGACCAGGTAGCGCACCAGGGAGGCGACGAAGCTCTGCAGGGTGGTGTCGGCCGGGCCCCTGCGGTGGGCGCGCGCGATCGCCCGGGACGCCAGGCGTGACAGCCAGCCCGCGGCCCACAGCGCGCCGGCCAGGATCAGGAGGGCGACCGCCAGGTTGACCGCCAGCCCGCCGGCGGCGTCGGCGGCCTGGCGCAGGAGCTGGCCATCGCCGAACAGCAGGCGCCGGCCCTGGTCGACCAGGGGCGGCAGGGTCGGGTCGGTGGGGATCGCCAGGGCCAAGGGCGCGCTCGAAGCTGTTGGTCCGAGCCGGATCAACGCGCGCCGGGGAGAGGAGTGCCCTCAGCCTCCCGCGGGCGGCGGAGGCGCGCAGTCGAGCTTGCGCCGCCGGGCGATCTCGCGGGCGCCGGCCACGTCCTCCTTGAGGGCCTCGCAGACGGTGGCGACCGCCGGCTCCGTGGAGGCGGTGAAATCGAAGCCGTAGGCCTCCGCCGGCAGACCATCGAGGCCGAGGAACACCGGCCCGTCCAGGTCGCGGTTGATCCCCAGGCCGTAGCGCAGGCCGGGCTCCGCCGCGCAGGGGATGCGCATGGTCCGCCGGTCGAAGCTCAGCAGGATCTGCTGCACCGGCTGCGCGCACGGGTTGAGCAGCGGCGGGGCCGGCGCGAAACGGCCGGCGCAGGCCATCGGCCGGTCGAAGCTCACCCGCAGGACCACCAGCCCTGGCCGCACCGTGGCGCCGCGCGCGGGGAAGATGCTGACGATCCGCGGCCGCCCGGACGCGACGCCCCCCGCGTCCGGCTTCAGGCACTTGATCGTGGCGGTGACCGTGAGCTCGGAGATGGTGGTGGGCGCGGTGACCACCAGTTCCTCCACCGCGCCCGCGTTCGCCGGCGCCGCGGCCCCCGGTCCGGCGGCGGTAAGCGCGCCCAGCGTGCAGATGGCCACAACGGATTGCGCAACCCTCATGCCTGGCCGTCCCCCAAGTCCGTTGTTCCGGGAGGCTTCCAGAGGCGCGAAGGAGGGTCAAGCTCCGGCCTCGCTCCGGTCCTCCCTTGTCTCCGCGGGCGGCCCCGCGCTAGGGCCAGACATGGCCGCCGCCCATCCCCTCGACCGCCCGGTCTGGAGCGCCCTCACCAGCCGTCAGGCGCCGCTGGCGCTCGGGGATGGCCGGGCTGTGCGGCTGCATCCCGACTACGGTCTCTTCGCCGCCGCCGCGGACGGTTCGGCGCAGAGCCTCGCCGCGCTCGCCGGCCTGATCCCGGCCGACGGCGGCCTCGCCACGGTCGGCGTCGACGAGCCCGGTCCGGTCCCGGGCGCGGCCGGCGAGCCCCACCGGCTCTGGCAGATGACCTGCGTAACCCTGACCCCCGCCGCCGGTCCGGATTTCGCCATCGTCCCGCTGGACGACGCCGACGCCCCGCAGATGCTGGCGCTCGCCACGCTCACACGGCCGGGGCCGTTCATGGCCCGCACCCA
>Ga0207695_10002650_pt1 | contig 26157 bp, 21 predicted proteins | sample KBSC54metaG_FD_184354 | JGI IMG/M metagenome (GOLD analysis project Ga0207695, IMG submission 184354) | Corn rhizosphere microbial communities from Kellogg Biological Station, Michigan, USA - KBS C5-4 metaG (SPAdes) (version 2) | ecosystem: Host-associated > Plants > Roots > Rhizosphere > Soil...
GTGCTGGCGCTGGCAGCCCGTCATCGCGGCTATCGCCTGCTGACCATCGGCTTTTTCACCTGCGGCTTTCAGCTGGCGTTCATCGGTACCCATCTGCCGGGTTATCTGCTGCTCTGCCATATGCCGCTTGGATTGGGTGCGACTGCGCTGGCGCTGATCGGCCTGTTCAATATGGCCGGCAGCTGGGGTTGCGGCTGGCTGGGCGGACGTTTCCGCCAGCACCGCGTACTGGGGTGGCTCTACCTGATCCGCAGCGCTGCCATCGTGGCTTTTCTGCTGCTGCCGACCAGCACTGCCTCTGTCGTGATCTTTGCGGCCGTCATGGGCCTGACCTGGCTGGGTACCGTGCCGCTGACCAGCGGATTGGTCGCCAAGGTGTTCGGTACGCGCCATCTCGGCACCTTGTTCGGTGTGTGTTTCATGAGCCATCAGATCGGCTCTTTCCTCGGTGCGTGGCTGGGCGGATTCATGTTCGACCTGACCGGCTCCTACACCCTGGTGTGGGGTGCGACGGTTGCTGCCGGGCTGATGGCAGCGCTGTTGCATTTTCCGATTGACGATACAGCCATCGACATTCCCACCGGGCAAATGCAGCCGGCCTGAGTGGGTATGGGCGGGTGTAAAAAGACGGACCGAAGGAAACGCATTAAAATCGTTACGCCTTCGGATACCCCCTTTTTACGCTTGCGCGCATTGTGCGCAGCTTTTTGCCTGCCCATTGCCTGCTACCCGCTGCCCATGCTCGCCATCTTCAATGTCGTTTTTCCGATTTTCGCGCTGATCTTTCTCGGCTATCTTTGCCGTAAGCGCAATATCCTCAGCGTCAATGCCGCCAGCGAGCTGAACCGCTTCGTTATCTATCTCGGCCTGCCCGCGCTGCTGTTTGATTCGATTGCGCGTCTGACACCGGCCGACTTCAGCAATCTTCGCTTCATCGCCGTGTTCGCTATCGGCATCGCCGCCGTGTTCCTGCTGACGGTATGGATCAAGTATCGCCAGGGTGCGGCAGCCGCCGACATCGTCATCGACAGCCTCGGCACTTCGTACGCCAATGTCGGTTTCATCGGCATTCCTCTCTGCCTGCTGGCCTTTGGCCACGATGGCATGCCGCCGGCGGTGATCGCCATGGTGATGACGGCGTGTCTGTTGTTTGCCATCGCCATTGTCTTGCTGGAAATCTGCCTGCACGCCGAAAAACACATCGGCCGCAGCCTGCTCAAGACCGGCAATTCGCTGATCCGCAATCCCATCCTGATCGCGCCCATCCTTGGCGGGCTGGTAGCCAGCAGCGGTTATGTGCTGCCGACCGGTGTGCAGCAATTGTTCAAACTGCTGGGCGCCGCCGCCAGCCCTTGCGCGCTGGTGTCGCTTGGACTATTCCTCGCGCAGCCGATACAGAACAAACAGGCCGGCTCGGTCAGCCTGCTGGTGAGCTTCAAACTTCTGCTGCATCCGGCCATCACGGCGGTGTTCGCCTACTGGATTTTGCCGCTGCCTAAATTATGGGCGGATACGGCGCTGCTGCTGTCGGCCATGCCGATCGGCACCGGCCCCTTCATGCTGGCGGAGCTGTATCAACGCGAAGCGGCGCTGATGTCGCGCGCGATTCTGATTTCCACCACTACGTCACTGGTGACGATCTCGTTGATCCTCGCCTGGATTGCACACTGAGCTCATACCAAACTCGCCTATGAAAATCCAGATCGCTTCCGACCTGCACCTTGAACGCATGGGTGGTTTTCCCGGCTATCGCGCGGTCGAGCCGACCGATGCCGATGTGCTGGTGATCGCCGGCGATATCCACAATGGTGTCGGCGCAATCGATGCCTTCGCCGACTGGCCGGTGCCGGCGATTTATATCCATGGCAATCATGAAGCCTACGACGCGCAATACCCGCTCGTGGTCGAGGACATTCGCCGCCATGCCAATGCCCATGGTGGCAATGTCATCCATCTGGAAAATAATGCACACGTTATCGGCGGCGTGCGTTTTCTCGGTTGCTGTCTGTGGACCGATTATTCGTTGCAGCAAGAGGGCGTGGAACCGCTGACACTGGAGGCGGCGATGGAAGAAGCCGGCAGAATCCTTTACGACCATCGCGTGATCACCATGCCGGACGGCGTTTTTCTGCCGCAGCACGCCTTGCAGCTGCACCGGCAATCGCGCCACTGGCTGACGCAACAGCTGGCGCAGGATTTCGACGGCCCGACCGTGGTGGTGACGCATCACGGAGTGCATCCGCAATCGATCCATGCGCGCTTCGCCGGTTCTCCGCTCAATCCCGGTTTCATCAGCGATCTCACGCCCTTGCTGGCGCAGGCGGATCTGTGGATACACGGCCACGTGCACGACAGTTTTGATTATGAAGTGGAAGGCTGCCGCGTCATCACCAACCCACGCGGCTATGCGCTCAATCTCAGACAGGCGCGATCATTGGCGGAAATCGAATGGGAAAACCCGCATTTCAATCCGCAACTGGTAGTGGAGATCTGACGTTTTTTAACGAGAGCTGCTCACCAAAGCACTCTTCATGAGATCAACTTTTTGCTGCAGCAGTGTCTCGAACTGTTCGGCCGGCACCGGCGGGCTGAACAGATATCCCTGCATTTCGTCGCAGCCATGGCGGCGCAGATAGGACAACTGCTCCTGCGTCTCCACGCCTTCAGCAATGACATGCAGCTTGAGACTATGCGCCAGTGAAATGATCGACACCGTGATGGCGGCGTCGTCGGCGTCAACGGTGATGTCACGCACGAAGGACTTGTCGATCTTGAGCACGTCAATCGGGAATCGCTTGAGATAAGACAGGCTGGAATACCCCGTACCAAAATCGTCAATGGACAGATGCACGCCCAACTCCTTGAGCTGGCGCAGGATGCCGATGGCGTGATCGACATCGGTCATCACCAGGCTTTCGGTCAGTTCCAGCTCCAGCAGATCGGCATCAAGCTCGGTGTCTTTCAGCACGGCTGCGATAGAAGACACCAGATCCTTTTGCACGAACTGGCGCACCGACAGATTCACCGACACGCGCAGCTTGCCCCAGCCGGCGTCTTGCCAGGCTTTGGTCTGTTCGCAGGCAGTTCGGATCACCCAGGAACCGATCGGCAGGATCAAGCCGGTCTCTTCGGCCAGGCTGATGAAACGCACCGGCGATACCATCCCGAGTTCCGGATGCTGCCAGCGGATCAGTGCTTCCATGCCGACGATGTTGCCGCTGCGCAGGTCGATCTTCGGCTGGTAGTGGAGCAGAAATTCGTTGCGTTCCAGCGCCAGGCGCAGGTCGCCTTCGATGCGCAGGCGTTCAAGCGCCTGCTCGTTCATCGCCGGTGTGTAGAACTGATAGTTGTCACGACCGCTTTGCTTGGCACGGTACATGGCGATGTCGGCGTGCTTGACCAGCATCTCGGCATCGCGCCCGTCGTCCGGATAGGCCGCCACACCCAGGCTGCACGTCGGAAAGAAAGTGTGTCCCTCGATCGTCATCGGCGCGGCGATGGCAGCCTGAATGCGTTGCAGGTTACGGGTGTCGAGACCGACATCGGTGTATTCCGACATAACGATGACAAACTCATCGCTGCCCAGGCGCGCAATCGTATCGGTGTCGCGCACCGCGCCGCGCAGGCGTCCCGCAACGGTCTTCAACAACAAGTCGCCGGCCTTGTGACCGAGTGTATCGTTGACGAACTTGAAGCGATCCAGATCGACGAACACCACCCACAGCGAGCGCTGGTAGCGCTCGGCGTAAGCCATCGCTTCTTCCAGCACCTTGCGCAGCATGTTGCGATTGACCAGCCCGGTGAGGACGTCGCGATTGGCCTGGAATTCCAGCTCGGCCTCGTAACGCTTCATCGATGTGATGTCGTAGAGCGCGGCGACAAAGTGGGTCACCTTGCCTTCCTCGCTTTTCACCGGCGCAATGTAGAAGTCGTTCCACATCAGCGCGCCATCCTTGTTGTTGGTGCGCAGGACGACGTTGCACTCACGTTGTTCGTTCAGTGCGCTCCAGATATCGATGAAACCTTGCTTGTCGACATCCGGGCCTTCCAGCATGCGGATGCTGCGGCCGCCAACTTCAGCGGTGCTATAGCCGGTAATGCGCTCGAACGCCGGATTGACGTATTCAATCGGATAGTCCGGCGCATTCGCCCGCATGATGATGATGGCGTTGGCGCTGGCTTCAATGGCGCGCTGACGCAGTTGCAAGGCGCGCTCGGCCTGCTGCCGCGCGTGGATATCTTCCTTGAGCAGAACGTTGGTCAGCCGCAGCTCGGCGGTGCGTTCGTCAACGGTGCGCTGAATGCGGCGCGAGCGCATCGACAGCGTATAAAGATATGCAGCTGCCAGTAAAGTCAGCAAGGTGCCTGCGCCGAGGATCAACAGCGAATTGGAATGATTGGATGTCAGTGGAATCGGCGCCGACTTCACCTCCAGATGCCAGGGCTGGCCGGCGATATCGAAGGTGCGCCGCACATGCACCGGACGACGGTATCCCAGCCAGCTCGGCAAGCCCGGCACGATCGCCTCGCGCCGGACGTCATCGGTGCGATAGACCAGATCTTCCCGGCTGGCGCTGGTGCCAAGATAGACGCTGACTTCCAGCCCTTCACGCCGGATCGGTCCGAAGGAATTGAAAATCCGCTCCAGCAGGACACGCGCATTGAATACGGCCGTGGTGTCGCCGATAACGGCGGCGCGACGTTCTGCCGCCGTAGTCAACGGCATGCCGTGACGGTAGACCGGCATCAATACCAGCAACCCGCGTTCATTGGTCGATGCCTGTGCCAGTCGCAAGGCGCCGGTCGATACGGGGCTGTTGGTCTCGATGGCGCGCTGCAGGGTATCCATGACCAACTGATTGGCAGAGAGATCCAGACCAAGCGCAGCCTGATTGCCCTGCATGGGTTCCAGATAATCCACCACCAGATAACGGTCGCGCAATGGCGCGGGAATGGTCTTGCCTTCCACGAGCGTGGTGATGCCAAATTGGGGATAGCGCGGCTGCATTGCCGCTTCAAAAGCGTAACGCTCTCCACGCATCACGAAGCGTTGAAAACTGAAAGCCTGTACGTGCGGATATTTTTGCAGCAGCGGATCGGTGAAGGTATGAAACTGGTCGCGGGTAGGATTATCGACAGTGGCGAACAGACGGTTGATCACCGTCAAGACCTGCACCGCCTCTTCCAGCCCGCGCTGTAAAGTAGTCACACGCAAGGACGCACGCCGTTCGAAATCCTTATTGAACGCGTCATCTTCCAGCTTGCTGGTTCCCAGGAACAACAATGCTGTCGCCCCAAATCCGATGATCAGTGTCAAAGACACCGAGATGGACGACCCCACGCGTTTGATCGTTTTGTACATGCCGAGATAACGTTTTCCGTGACCCTGATAGAGCCATCATAAACGCGCCGTTACCCCTGCCGCCAAAATATTAATTAATTTATTCCCAACTTTATTTCAGGCAATTTTCGACTCTCTGCGCGAGGAGTAATGCAGAGCGAGCCTCCCTAAAACGGCGCGACGCTGTCCTACAAGGAAAACTCTTGCTGCACGCAGCATCTCACCATAACGGGGCGCAAGAGTGAGCGATATGCGCCTTAAAGTGTGGCGCATCGATATGTCCGGAAAGAAATAGTAATACGCCGCGTATTGCGATAACTGCGGCATTTTTACCACGCACCGGATGGCTTGCCGCCGTCCTGCGTGTGCTGTGTTTTTTGCTCTTGCTCGATGGCCTGCGCCTGCATGAAAGCAGTAAAGGAACGTTCGATCGTCGCGCGCTCAATATCCTTGGTGATGAACACAATGCGCGTACGCCGGTCTTCCGATGGCCAGGCCGGCAAGGTCACGGTTGGATGGAAAATATGCTGCACGCCATGAATCACGGTCGGTTTGTCTTCACCGGCAAGGTTGATGATGCCTTTGATGCGCAGGATGTTCTGGCCTTTGAACCCCACCAGCAGGCTCAACCATTCATCAAAGAGATGCGGCTCGATCGGATGATCGAAGCTGAAGCAAAAGGCGCGGATGTGATCGTCGTGACGGTTGACGTCTTCGTGGCTGTGGGCGGCATGATCGTGATCATGGCCGTGATGATGTCCGTGCCCATGATGATGACCATGGTGATCGTGGGCAGGTTGCGCATAGGATTCTTCGTTCAGCCAGCGCTCGACATCGGGCGTTTTTTCCGCCGTCTTGAACAAGCCTGCGTCCAGCAATTTCTGTGGCGCGACCTGCCCCTGTTGCGACAAGATCTGCTCGGCGCTGGGGTTCATTTGCGCCAGTCGCGCCTGCAGATCCTTCAATGTCGCGGCCTCGGCGAGATCGCTCTTGGTCAGCAACAGACGGTCGGCGACCGCGGCCTGTTGCACCGCTTCGATATGGTTGTCCAGCGTCTGATTGCCATTGACTGCATCGATGGTCGTGATGACGCCGTCGAGCCGGTATTTGGAGGCGATGAAATTGTCCGTCATCAGGGTATGCAGGATGGGAATCGGCGATGCCAACCCGGTGGTCTCGATGATGACGCGGTTGAATTTGCGCTTGCCGCCTTCAGCAAAACGCCAGGTGATGTCTTTGAGCGTCTTTTTCAGATCGCCGCGAATCGTGCAGCACAAACAGCCGCTGCTCATCTCCACCACGACATCGTCCTGACTATGCGCTACCAGCAAATGATCAAGTCCGATCTCGCCGAATTCGTTGATGATGACAAGCGTGTCTTTCAGCTCGGGTTGCGCCACCAGATAGTTGAGCAAGGTGGTTTTGCCGCTACCGAGAAAACCGGTCAGCAGAGAAATCGGGATCAGTGCGGGAGTTTCTTGTGTCATGGCTGAAAAGGCCCGGAAGGAGCACAGAGGAGGCGTGGAGAATTGGCGCCGGCGGTAGTGCAGGCCGGCGTCTCGTCACTCAATCGTTGTCGTGCGATGGCAGCAAGTGACCCAGCTTGGTCGCCTTGGTGCGCAGATAGCGGATATTGAAGGGATTGCGATTTTCCACCAGCGGCACGCGCTCGAGGATCTCGATGCCGTTTTCCTGCAGGGCGTTGACCTTGCGTGGATTGTTGGTCATCAGGCGCAAGCCCTTGATGCCAAGATGATCGATCATCGGCACCACCATGGTGTAGCGGCGCATGTCGGCGGGGAAGCCCAGTTGCAGGTTGGCTTCCACCGTATCGGCGCCGCCGTCTTGCAAATGATAGGCGCGGATCTTGTTGAGCAAGCCGATGCCGCGACCTTCCTGACGCAGATAGAAAATCACGCCGCGCTTTTCCTTGGCGATGCGTTTCAACGCTGCTTCGAGTTGAGCGCCGCAGTCGCAGCGCTGGCTGAACAAGGCGTCGCCGGTCAGGCATTCGGAATGCACACGCGCCAGCACCGGTTCACCGTTGGCGACATCGCCGAGCACCAGCGCCAGATGTTCCTTGCCGGAAACGTGATCGACGAAGGCATGCAATTGAAAAGTTGCCCACGGCATCGGCAATGCGCAGGAGCTGACGAATTCCAGATTTTCTTCGGGAATAACGACGTCTGTTTCGATGTTTTCTGTTGACGACATGATGAACCTAATGTGATGACCTGACGCGTCTTTGATTGACGCAGCCGCGTATCTTACCTCGCGGCTTCAATTCTTTCAGGCGCGCGGATTTGCGCCGATTACTTTCTGTTGCTCAATGCAACGGGCTTGCTCCCCTCCGAGCGCGGTACGATGCGAGTTTGCACAGACAGGTTAAATGGTAGCAGGCTCGGTGTTCTTCAAGTGCAGGCAGCCGCTTTTTGCGGGCGGAAGCGGGTATTGATGAAATTATTGTCTTTTTAATCACATTGATGAGCGTGCCCGGTAAACGAAAAAAGCTGGAACAGCAATCAGCTGTTCCAGCCTTCTTTCCGCGCAAGTTCACATTCAGACGTTGCGATTCTTGCCCGGCCACATCCGCACAATCAGCGCCCCCACCGAAGCCGCAGTTGCCAGAGCAACCACACCGATCCAGCCCCATTGCGCCAGCAACAAGCTGCCCAGCGCAGCACCGGCGGCCATGCCGATGAACATGCCGACGAACAGAACTGCATTCAGACGGCTGCGGGCGCCGGGTTCGATGCTGTAGACGATGGTTTGATGTGCCACCAGTGTGGCCTGCACGCCAAGGTCGAAACCAATTGCTGCCAATGCCAGCAACCACAACTGACCACTGGTCGAGAAGACTGGAGCGAAGGCCATCGCGATGAAGGACAGAATCGCCAGACCAATCCCGAGACGGGTTACCAGTTCAGGGCCTTTCTTGTCCGAGATGCGGCCGGCCAAGGGTGCCGCCAGCGCACCGGCGGCGCCTGCCAGACCAAAAGCACCGGCAGCGGCGCTGCCAAGATGGAATGGCGCAGCATGCAACATCACCGCCAGCGTGGACCAGAAAGCACTGAAGCCGACCGACAGCAAACCCTGAGCTAGTGCCGCACGGCGCAATGCAGGATGCTTGTGCACCAGCTTGCCCAGCGAACCCAGCAATGCGCTATAGGCAAGATGCGTCGTCGCCTTGAAGCGGGGCAGACCGCGCCATGCCGCGACGCCAATCAGCGCGATGCTCACCGAAGCCGCGACAAACATCACGCGCCAGCCGAAGTGTTCTGCCACGAAGCCGCTCAAGACGCGCGACAGCAGAATACCGAGCAGCAACCCGGTCATCACGGTGCCGACCACCTTGCCGCGATGTTCTTCGGAAGCCAGCGTGGCGGCGGCAGGCACGATGTCTTGTGCCAGCGTTGCCGACAAGCCGATGGCCAGACTCGCCACCAGCAGCATGGTGATGCCGGACGATGCGCCTGCCAGCAACAATGCGCCGGTCAGGATGGCGGCCTTGATCAGGATGATGCGGCGGCGGTCGTAACGATCACCGAGCGGCGCCAGCAACAGGATGCCAAGGGCATAACCGAGCTGGGTCAGCATCGGCACCATGCCGACGGCGCGATCCGAAGCACCGATGTCGGCGCCGAGAATACCGAGCATCGGCTGCGAGTAGTACAGCGAAGCGACGGCAAGACCGGCGCCGGCGGACAAAAGCAGCATCAGCGACGCCGGCAGGTTGGCACCGGCCGATGCTGGAGCCGCAATAGTAGTGGCAGCAGCGTGGGTTTTACCACCTGCGGCTGTATGCGTTTGTTGAATGGAAGACATGATATGCACCCCTTTAATTTGTTGATGGATCGCAGTTTGCGCCGGGATGCTGCGCTGCGGTAGTAGCATGGCTTGCAGAATTGTTATACGCTTGACGTATGACCCCGCCAGAAAATTTCAATCCACCCGCCCCCACGGCCTCGGATCGCATCGAGCTGATCCAGACCTTCGTGCGCATCGTCCAGGCGGGAAGCCTGTCGGCGGCGGCGCAGCAGCTTGGCACCACGCAACCGACCATCAGCCGCCGGTTACAGTTGCTGGAGCGCTCGATGGGTCTGCGTCTGCTGCAACGTTCCACCCATGCAATGAAACTGACCGAAGACGGCGAGCGTTGCTACGAACGTGCACTCAACCTGCTGGCGGAGTGGGAGTCTTTCGAATTCGATTTACGCGGCGCCAATGTGGAAGCCGGCGGTTCGCTGCGCGTGGTGGTGCCCAATGCCTTCGGGCAACGCCAGCTGATTGCGCCGCTGGCCGAGTTCATGCGGCGTCATCCCGGCATCACAGTGGAATGGCTGTTGTACGATCGCATCGCCGATTTCATCGCGCACGGCATCGACTGCGCGATCCAGGTCGGCGAAGTCACCGATCCCTCGGTAGTGGCGATCCGGCTGGCGGAAGTGCCGCGCATGCTGGCGATTGCCCCTTCGCTGCTGGCGCAACACACGATGCCTGCACATCCGCGCGATCTGGCAGGGATGCCGTGGCTGGCGATTCCCCAGTTCTATCGACGCGACATCACGCTGAAAAATGTCATCACCGGTGAGGTCGCCGAGGTGGCATTCCAGCCCCGGCTCAGCTCCGACAGTTTGTATGCGCTGACCAACGCGGCAGTGGAAGGCGTGGGCCTGATGCTCGGTTCGGCGTGGCTGTTGCAGGAACACATGGAAAACGGCCGGCTGGTGCCGTTGCTGCCCGAATGGGAAGCCGCACCGCTGCCGGTCTCGATCATCTACCCCTATGCCCGCTTCTATCCGGCGCGGTTGCGCTACTTCATCGAAACCATGCGCGAGGCGATGCCGGCGGCGGTGGGTTCCGCTGCGCGCTGGACCTAAGATTATTTTAGGGGGGACACACCGGGAATGCCGGCCCTGACCAATTCAGAAAACCGCGGATCGTTACCGGCCGCCAGTGCGCGCCCGGTAATCCGTCCGCGCGCCTGCAGCGTGGCATAGTCGAAGCCCGGCGTGAGACCGCCGACATCGTAGGCATATTCCGCCAGATAGCCCGATGCCAGCAGGCGATAATCCAGCGGCAATTGCGGATTGATGGCACGCGCCAGATCGAACACGATGGTGGTGCAATTGCTGGTGAGGGTGTTGTAGAAGGCCGGCGCTTCCTCCAGCTTGCGCGCTTCGCCGGCGTAGCCGATGAACAATTTGCGCAGCGTTGCCGGCTCGACCTGGAGCCGATAAAAATACACATCCTCGCCGCGTACGTTAGTGCGCACGCGGACGATGTCGCGCTCATCCGACGCCACCAGCACGGTTTCGAATTTGCGGAAGAATCCGCCCAGCGCCGAAAAACTCTCGCCCTTCTCCTTGCGGATCTCGACGGAAAACGTCAGGTAGCGGCCGTCGTCAAAACCGAAGGACACCAGCGTATGCGCAATCGCCGGCCCCATCCAATAGGACAGCACCAGATCGGCCGTGACCAGATGATCGAGATCGTATTCGCGATTCTCCCAACGCACGGTGTAATCGGTTTCGCTACGCCAGTCAAAGTTGCGCACATTGGTCAGCCGCACCTTGCTGCCGTCGACGTCGATGTGCAGCAGTCGCGCCACGTCATCGGCCCAGACCCGATCATGCGATGGCTTGAAGGTGCTCCACCAACCGAGTACGCCGGCAAAGAACAACGCAAACCACAACACCGGCTTCCAGCGTCGTTGCCTCCGCTGCCATGGTGCACGCACAGCCACCAGCATCGCCAGCGCAAGGAACACGATGGCGGCCACCTTGATCTGCATCGGCGCAGTCAACTGAAACCACAAGGCAAAGCCGGTCCACACGCCTGCTGTGGTGATCACCAGCGTCAACAACAGACACAGGGCAATCCAGATGAGCTTGCGGAGGCGGCCCACTGGTGGGCGAGGAGTAGAGGAAGGGGAATCCGGCATGGCAATGAGAGGATGAGCGATGATCACAGGATAGCGGAATTTGCAGAAGGCAAGAGAAGGCAAGAGCACGCAAAGACACTTGCAGTCCATACCGTCGGCCGGTCTACAATAACGCCCCGGCTGCACACACCATCACCACCGACAGGAAACAAACATCATGGCCATCAAGCTGGAGCAAGGACTGCAAAAGGAAGCCACTGCCTCGATTCAACGCTATCTGCGCGACAACTTCGATGCAGAAGCAGGCAACCTGCAGGCCGAGTCGCTACTGCACTTCTTCCTCGAAGAAGTCGGGCCGCTGGTCTACAACGCCGCCATCCACGATGCCCAGGAGCAGATGCAAAGCCGTGTCGCCGAGCTGGACATTGATTGCCATGAAGAGCCGTTCGGCTATTGGAGCAAGAACGCAAGACGTCGCTGACATCCAACGATTATTGACGCTTCATCACCATCTGCACCGATCCCTGGCCGTGGCATTCGAAGGCCAGCGACACATCCGTCAGCAAACTGGCGGAACAAAGTGTCTGCTGATCCTTCCAGCTCAGCGTGCTGCCGCTGACGGTGCCACTGGCGCTGATCGGCACCGTCGGGAAGTTGCCTTCCATGGTGCCGGTAATGGCTGCCTGCCCCGCCGCCGTGGTGGCGAAGCTGAGCGTCCAGCGCTGTGCCGAACCGAAAGAATTATTCCCCGCTCCCGCCCATTGACCATCGAACAGCGTCGGCTTGAGTTCGCTCTTGACCGGCTTCTTGTCTTGCGGGATGGGCGTGATGGATACCTGCTTGCAGACCTGGCAACTGATCTCGGTGATGTTCGCGCGATTGATCTGCTTCGGTCCCCAGATGCTGTCGGTGCCGGTGTTGCCACTCACGAGCACATTGAAATACGGCGTGCCGTCGACGTAGTAATTGACTTTGGAACAAGCCGGCGCAGAGGACGTGAATTTCAATTCCGCCGCATACGAACCCAGCGTGGTTGCTTCTACCGGTTTAACGGCAATGGATGCGGAACAGGCGCCAACCGGTTGCTGGCAATCGCAGCTGGGATCCGCTGGCTGCGACTGTGACTGCGCTTGCGCCAGCGCCGGATGACTTTGCAAAATGCCGACGGCGGTAAGGACAAGTGCGAAGAAAATTGGTTTCATCATCGTTGACTCACCTTGTGCTGGAGAACATGGAGTGTCTTATCTTACACCTGACGCCAGACTGCATTGCAAAGCCCGCGTCGCATGCAGAGCAGGCAGAGAAAAACTGCGCGCAATAAGTAAACACTACGTAAACCATTTATACCGAACCGACTCGCGTTATGCACATGTTCCTTGTCTGGCAATACGCTGACGTGGGCATGACGAAATTGTCATCCGTTCGTCATCCTGATGTCGATAGTCATGGCGCAAACTATGTTCACGATGGTCGCAGCCCCCTTCAACGTTTTTTCAAGTCGTGTGGTTTGCATGACTGACTGCGGCCATTGCCTTATTTTTGGAGAATACATCATGCGTAAATTTCACATTGCCCTCGCCGTCCTTACCTTGAGCACCGCTGCCAGCGCTTTTGCAGAAGCACCGTATCCGGTCGACAAGCCATTCACATCGACCGTTTCGCGTGCGCAGGTCAAACAGGATCTGATCCAGGCTGAACAACAGGGCCTCCTCTCGGAAGGCGACACCTATCCGGTCGTGTCGCAAGCGCCATCGTCGCTGAGCCGCAAGAATGTTCAACAGCAATTGCAGACTGCGCAGCACGGCGACACGCTCTATTCGGGCGCCTGAGCCCGCGGCAAGCGTGCCGCTGTATCGATAAGCATCTCAGCAAAATCGCAAGGGACATCCACGCCGGACGGGGGGAAGGCGTGACGTTCGTGCAGAATGAAAAAAGGCAGACCAACGAATTGGTCTGCCTTTTTTGTTTTGCGGATCTGCCGGCTTGCGCAGATCCGTTTTGCTCTTTACTTCAAGCGTTACTTCAACTGCCTGCCTGAACGTTGCCTGATTACTTGACGCTGCTCAGTGCTGCATTGAAAGTCGCGCTAGGACGCATGACTTCGCTGACCTTCTTCGGGTCGGCCATGAAATAGCCGCCGATGTCGACCGGCTTGCCTTGCACTGCCTTGAGTTCTGCAGTGATCTTGGCTTCGTTCTCTGTCAGTGTCTTGGCCAGCGGCGCAAACTTGGCTGCCAGTTCGGCGTCGTCCTTTTGTGCTGCCAGTTCTTGCGCCCAGTACATGGCCAGGTAGAAATGGCTGCCGCGATTGTCCAGCTCACCGGTCTTTGGCGATGGCGACTGGTTGTTATCCAGCAGTTTGCCGGTGGCGTCATCCAACGCCTTGGCCAGAACCTGTGCCTTCTTGTTGCCGGTCTTGATGCCCATGTCTTCCAGCGACACGGCCAACGCCAGGAATTCACCCAGCGAGTCCCAGCGCAGATGGTTTTCTTCCACCAGTTGCTTGACGTGCTTCGGCGCCGAACCGCCTGCGCCTGTTTCGTACATGCCGCCACCAGCCATCAGCGGAACGATCGACAGCATCTTGGCGCTGGTGCCCAGTTCCATGATCGGGAACAGGTCGGTCAGGTAGTCGCGCAGGATGTTGCCGGTCACCGAGATGGTGTCCAGGCCGCGGATGACGCGTTCCAGCGTGTAACGCATGGCGCGCACTTGCGACATGATCTGGATGTCCAGGCCCTTGGTGTCGTGATCCTTCAGGTAAGTCTCAACCTTCTTGATCAGTTCTGCTTCGTGCGGACGGTACGGGTCGAGCCAGAATACTGCCGGCATGCCGGAGTTGCGTGCGCGGGTGACGGCCAGTTTGACCCAGTCGCGGATCGGTTCGTCCTTGACCTGGCACATGCGCCAGATGTCGCCTTGCTCGACGTTTTGTGTCAGCAGCACTTCGCCTGTTGCCAGGTCGACGATGTTGGCAACGCCGTCTTCAGCGATTTCAAATGTCTTGTCGTGCGAACCGTACTCTTCCGCCTTTTGCGCCATCAGACCGACGTTAGGCACGGTGCCCATGGTGGTCGGATCGAAGTTGCCGTTGGTTTTGCAGAAGTTGATGACTTCCTGGTAGATACGGGCAAAGGTGCTTTCCGGGATCACTGCCTTGGTGTCTTGCGGCTTGCCGTTGGCATCCCACATCTTGCCGCCGATACGGATCATGGCCGGCATCGATGCATCGACGATCACGTCGTTCGGTGCGTGCAGGTTGGAAATACCCTTGGCCGAATCAACCATCGCCAGCGATGGACGATGCTCGTGACAAGCGTGCAGTTCACGGATGATTTCTTCCTTCTTCGACGACGGCAGTGTTTCGATTTTTTCGTACAGGTTGACCAGGCCGTTGTTGACGTTCACGCCCAGTTCGTCGAACAGCTTGCCGTGCTTGGCAAACGCTTCCTTGTAGAAGATCTTGACGGCGTGGCCGAACACGATCGGATGCGAGACCTTCATCATGGTTGCCTTGACGTGCAGCGACAGCATGACGCCGGTCTTGCGCGCATCTTCGAATTGCTCTTCGTAGAAATCGCACAGCGCCTTCTTGCTCATGAACATGCTGTCGATGATTTCGCCGGCCTTCAGGGAAACCTTCGGTTTCAGGACGGTGACCTTGCCGCTCTTGCCGACCAGTTCCATCTTGACGTCGCGCGCGGCGCCGATGGTCATGGATTTTTCACCGTGGTAGAAGTCGCCATGCTTCATGTGGGCAACGTGCGAGCGCGATGCCATGCTCCACTCGCCCATGCTGTGCGGGTGCTTGCGTGCGAAGCGCTTGATCGATGCCGGTGCGCGGCGATCGGAGTTGCCTTCACGCAGAACCGGGTTCACGGCGCTGCCGAGCACTTTGGAGTAGCTCTTCAGGATTTCTTTTTCTTCGTCGGTCTTTGGATCTTCCGGCACATCAGGGATGGCATAACCACGCGATTGCAGTTCACGCACGGCGGCTTGCAACTGCGGCACCGAGGCGCTGATGTTCGGCAGCTTGATGATGTTGGCGCTTGGATCTTGCGTCAGCTTGCCCAGCGCGGCCAGATTGTCCGGGACACGCTGTTCAGGTGTCAGACGGTCCGGGAATTCGGCCAGAATACGCGTCGCCACCGAAATATCGCTTTCCACGACATCGACGCCCACCTGTGCGGTGAAGGTTCGGATGATCGGCAGGAGGGAGTACGTCGCCAGCAGCGGCGCCTCGTCAGTAAGCGTATAGATGATGGTGGATTTATCTGTGGTCATGATGACGTCCTTGCTGTTGATGTGTCGGTATGCTTCTCTGTTGTTTATCCAGTGCAGCCCATAAAGCTGCTGACAAAACCCCGCCGGCGGCGTTTTGTCAGCAGCTTTGATTGCCAAGGCCTGATTGTATTGGCGCTTCCTGTCGCCAATCTTCATTGCGCGCTGAAACAGTCTGAGGAGAGAGTTTCAAAGAAGAAATGTTGCCATATGAGAAAGTTTAGTCCGCAAAACTGCGAGTTTTGGGGCTTTCTTCCCGGCGCACAACGCAAAATCAGCCAGTAGTTTACATCGAAGCAGCCCTGAATGCCTTGCGAATTGGATTTTTGGGGTTGAGGAAGCCGTTGCCGAAAAGCGGCCGGGTCGGCGACTTTGGCAGGATTGATGAAAAAATGGCAATTTTGCCGCACTGACAAGGTCGGCGAACGCCACCTCTTACGCGTACTCCTGCACTCAGTTCCTGAGCAGATCCACGCCCAGCGCCCGGAAATCCTGCGGCGCCATGCCGTAAGCCCGGCGAAATGCCCGCGTAAAGTCGGACGGACTGCCGAATGACCAACCGTAGGCGATTTCCATGATGCTGACATGCGGCGCGGTGGCCAGCTCTTCCGCCGCTTCGCGCAGTCGGCGGTTGCGGATGTAGGTGCCGATCCCGCCTTCATGCTCGAACATCCGGTACAAGGTCGGCCGCGGAATCGGGAAAGTCCGCAGGATCGCTTCCGTCGTCAGGTCGCCGTCGCGCAGGTTGACCTCGATGAACTCGCGGATCTGGTTGCGCGTCGCCGTCTGCACCGCGGCATGGGGGCCTGTGCTGCGCCGCGTTTGCTTCTTGAAGGCGGCCAGAATCAGCCCCGCGCACACGCGAATGGATTCTTCCGCCTGCTCCTGCGACATCGTCGGCAAGGCGGCACACAGGCTGGTCACACGGTCAAGGATGAGTCGCGTCAGCGGTGTCGTATACCCGACGACCTGGCCGTGCAATGATTCGGCATCAGGGATTTCTTGCTCCACCAGCGCACGCGGCAGAAAAAACGCCAGCACGCGCGAATAGGTCGGCCGCACCATGTGCATGGGCTGCCCCATGTCGAGCGCAAGAATGCCCGGCACGAACTGTGTCGACTTCCTTTCCTTCACGGTGCCGATGGCGGTTTCCATGATGCCTTCCACGGCAACGTGGAAAACGTAATCGCGCACGCTGTCGCGCGAGATACGGGCATTGGTGCGGGCCTGCGACAAGGCGTCGGTGCGGCTGTCGAGGTAAATCATGTCGCTCAGGACATAGGTATCGATCTCGCCCCTGAAACCGAACTCGCGCTGGATGCGCGACACGGGGAAATCGAGAATGCGGCCGACATAGTCACCCCAGGCCGGCGCCTGCAAGCTGCGGATTTCGCCGGCCACGGTGAAATGCTGATGAATGACGCGCGGCATCGACGCCTGCAGTCCGGCATCGGGCAGAGGAAACGCGTAGCGCTGCTGCTGGTTGGCGATGAGCCGGCTCACGGCGGCGGAATAGCCTCTGCTCATGATCTGCAGATATCCAGATGAAACACGTCGGCAGCCATGGTCGTTGCAGATTGCATGATGTCCTGAATGAATTGCCGGCGACGCCGGCATCAGCAAAATTTAATGCCGCAAAGAAACTATAAAAGAGAACCGCGAGAGATGTGATAACGCCGCTTTAGTGTAACAAGCCAGCCGACGGCAGAAAGCCGGAAAAAGGGATGTTTTCCACGGGCAATTCACGGAGGTATGTACTCCCCGCTCAGATGCGCAGATGCTGGCTCATGTGATCGATGAATACGCGCAGCTTGGGCGAGGCATACCGGCTGGCCGGCCACAGCATCCAGAAGGTTACGGTGCGGTCGAGATAGTCGTCCAATACCGTCTGCAGCAACCCCTGATCCAGCGCATCGCGCACCAGGAAGGCCGGGAGGAAGGCGATACCGCGTCCCTGCAGCACCGAATACGCCAGCGGCTCGATGGTGTTGACGGTGATGGTTTCCGGCAGCACCAGCTCGGGATCGGTCTCTTCGCGACGCAGGGGCCAGCGCTCCAGCTTGCCGGTCGCGGGAAAGCGATGCTGCAGGCAGGCGTGCCTGGTCAATTCGCTTGGATGCGTCGGTGTTCCGTGCTGTTTGAGATAGCCGGGAGAAGCCACCAGCACGTGCGGACAATCACCCAGCCGGCGCGCCACCAGGCGCGAATCGGTCTGCTCGCCGGTGCGGATCACGATGTCGAAACCCTCTTCCACCACATCCACCATGCGATCCGACATGTCGATGTCGAGATCGATGTCGGGATAGCGCGCCATGAAACTGTCGAAGATCGGCATCAGCAGATTGACCAGCTGCGGCGCCCCCACGCGCAAACGCCCGCGCGGACGGCCGGCGGCATCCGACAACTCGGCCTCGGCCGCATCGACTTCGCTGAGGATGCGGCGGCAGCGTTCGAGAAACAGCGCTCCCTCAGCCGTCAGCGTGATGCTGCGTGTGCTGCGATGAAACAAGCGCACGCGCAGCCGCTCCTCCATGCGCGCAATGCTCTTGCCGACCGCCGACGACGACACGCCGAGGATGCGGCCTGTTTCGGTAAAGCTGCGCGTCTCCGCGACCTGCACAAACATTGAAATGCCGTTGAGGCTGTCCATGATCCGGTTCCAAGGTAAAGAGTCCTGTTGCGGGATTTGCCGTGAGGAAATCAAGCGGACGATTCAAGAACTATTGTCCGATATGTTGAGAAATCAGGGCTATTTTTCTTAAGTGGTCGAGCGCCTATATTGCCTGCACCGCATTTGCATTTGAATCCTGCACTGCGTCTTGCAGACAACAACCTATCGAACTTAACCGTGAGTAAACCATGTCCCCATTCTCGAAACTCCATACCGCCGTCAACGTCGGCCCTTACGAAATCTCCCACCGCGTGGTGCTCGCGCCGCTGACCCGCATGCGTGCCGAATCCGGCGCGATTCCCGGCCCGCTGATGGCCGCGTACTACGCACAACGCACCTCGCAGGGCGGCCTGCTGATCGGCGAAGCCACCATCGCCGCCGCCAACGGCAACGGCTACCTCGGTGCGCCCGGCCTGTATAACGACAGCCAGATCGCCGGCTGGAAGCTGGTCACCGACGCCGTCCACGCCAAGGGCGGCCGCATCTTCCTGCAGCTGTACCACGCCGGCCGTCAATCCAACAGCCAGCTGCAACCCGGCGGCGGCCAGCCGGTCGCTCCCTCGGCGGTGGAACACGGTGGCGTCGCCTACACCGAAGCCGGCTGGGTTCCCAACACACCGGCGCGCGCGCTGACGATTGCAGAAATCAGCGATCTCGTCGAGAGCTTTCGCACAGCCGCCGAACGCGGCGTGCAAGCCGGCTTTGACGGCGTGGAAATCCACGGCGCCAACGGCTACCTGTTCGACCAGTTTCTGCAAGACGGCAGCAACAAGCGTACCGACATCTATGGCGGCTCGTTTGAAAACCGCAGCCGCTTTCTGCTCGACGTCACGCGCGCATTGATCTCGGTCTGGGGCAGCAAACGCGTCGCCGTGCGCCTCGGCCCGAGTGGCACCTGGGGCGACATGTCCGACAGCAATCCGCAAGCCTTGTTTGCTTACGTGGCGCAGCAACTCTGCGCGCTCGACCTGGCCTACCTGCATCTGATAGAGCCGCGCGTGCTCGGCAATGTCGACGACGACAGCAAAGACCCAGCACCGGTCGCGGCGCAGCTCATGCGCAAACATTACAAAGGCCTCATCATTGCGGCAGGCGGCTTCAAGGGTGATACGGCGGAAGCGATCCTGCAAGCGGGCGACGCCGATCTGGTTGCTTTCGGCCGCGACTTCATCGCCAATCCTGACCTGCCGGAGCGCCTGCGCAACGGCTGGGCCTTAAACCCGTATGATCGTCCTACTTTCTTCGGCGGCACCGAGGTCGGCTATACCGATTATCCCTTCCACGTGAGCCACGAAGTCAACGCAGACGCGGCACTAACGGCATAAGTTGGGCAATGCAGCTGGCGAACGCACGCATAGCTGCTCTTTTTATTTTTCGGAGAATCTGACATGGCAGACGGCAACAACACTTTTCTGATCGACGGCACGACGCCGGTACAACGCCTCGGTTTCGGCGCCATGCGCATCACCGGCCCCGGCATCTGGGGCGAACCGGAAGACCGCGCCGAAGCGATCCGCACGCTGCGCCGTCTGCCGGATCTGGGTGTCAATTTCATCGACACCGCCGACTCCTACGGCCCCAACGTTTCCGAAGAACTGATCCGCACGGCGCTGCATCCCTACGGCGGCATTCTGGTCGCGACCAAGGCCGGACTGGTGCGCACCGGCCCCGACCATTGGGTGCCGCTGGGCCGTCCCGAATACCTGATCCAGCAGGCGCACACCAGCCTGCGCAGGCTCGGCGTGGAGCAGATCGGCCTGTGGCAGTTGCATCGCATTGATCCACGCGTGCCGGCCGACGAACAGTTCGGCACGGTGCGCCAACTGATCGACGACGGCGTGATCCGTCATGCGGGCCTGAGCGAAGTCAGCGTGGCCGATATTGAAACGGCATCGCGCCATTTCAAAGTCGCGACCGTGCAAAACTGCTACAACCTCGCCGACCGCGCCAGCGAAGACGTCCTCGACTACTGCACGCAACACGGCATCGGCTTCATCCCCTGGTATCCCCTCGCGGGCGGCGACTTGCTGCAAGGCACCTTGTCGTCGACGCTGGCGAAAGTCGCGGCACGCCACGAAGCGACGGTAGCGCAGATCGCGCTGGCCTGGCTGCTCAAGCGCAGCCCGGTAATATTGCCGATTCCCGGCACGTCAAAAGTCAAACATCTGGAACAGAACGTCGCCGCTGCGCGCATCTGTCTGACCGAGCAAGAGTTCGCAGAACTCGACGCCTCCGGCCGGACGTAGGTCAGTGCACTGGCATTGACGCTCGCAGTGAATAATGTGTCTGCGCGGTATGGGAAGCCGGCCGCGGCTTGAACTAATACTGGCCAACGAATCGCAAGAGACCAAGCTGCCGGATCAAGTAAATATCAACAGTCTTCAAGAGACAACAGATCTTCCATGGTCTGTCTGCGCCTTATCTGCCGGGACACACCACCATTGATCAGAATCTCCGGCGCCAAAGGCTTGCTGTTGTAATTAGAAGACATGGCGGCACCGTAAGCTCCGGCATCGTGGAACAGCAAGTAGTCGCCAACCATTGGCGTCGGCAGATCCCGTTCCACAACCGTGCCTCCTGCGATCTGAGTAAACACGTCTCCTGCTTCGCACAACGGCCCTGCCACCGCTACGCTTTGAAGCAGGCGATCAGACACATCCGTTCCGTCACGCGGCACGATGGAAATCTTGTGATAACTCCCATAAAAGGATGGTCGCACCAGATCGTTAAAGCCTGCGTCGACAATAACAAAGCAATGGTCTGGCGTCGTTTTCACTCCCTGCACTTCGGCAACCAGCGCTCCCGCTTCTGCGAGCAAAAACCGGCCCGGTTCGATTTCCAGCCTCACCGCATGCCCTAAAAAAGCGGCGATCTCCCGCCTGGCGACATCCCAAAGATTGAAATAATGTTCAGTATCAATCGCGATCTCTCCTTCACGATAGGGAACCGGCAAGCCGCCACCTGCGGAGATTGCCTGGATATCGCACCTAAGCGATTTGACTGCATTCACTAGCGATCCGCATACGCGCGCAAGATGCTCGTAGTCGACACCGGATCCAATATGCATGTGCAGACCGACCAGTTGCAACTTATATCGGTGAAGCAGATCGACCGCCCGATGTACATCTTCAAACCAGATGCCGTGCTTGCTATGTCCGCCACCCGTATTGGTCTTGTTGCTGTGGCCGTGACCAAAACCGGGATTAACCCGCAACCAGACTTTGTGTCCGGGTGCCTGCTTGCCAAGCCGTTCCAACATATCCAGAGAGCCGGCATTGACCGTAATCCCATGCTTGAGAACCAGCTCCAGCGTCGACTTATCGATGACATCGGCAGTAAACACGACACCTTCCGGATCACCGCCCGCCTCGTAACCGGCGGCCAGACTACGCACTATTTCTCCCTCTGAAACGGCATCTGCCACTACTCCCTCGGCACGCATCAGCTTCAGTATGTGGATGTTGGAATTAGCTTTTTGCGCATAACGAATGACATCGAACCGACGAAGATCGGCAATGCGCCGCCGGATCATGTCGGCATCGTAGACCCACACCGGCGTGCCGTATTCTTCAACGATTGAGGTCAGGTGGGGATGCGAGTTCATCATCAAAACGGTTCCAATAGTTAGGTTCACATTGCGTGCCATCGTACGTTTGGTGGGCGCAACGGTAAAATGCTTTTAATTGGCAAGCTTATTCATTTTTGATATGAGATCTATGGCGCTCACACACCGACATGTAGAAGTGTTTCGCGCGTTGATGACCGCAGGCAGCGTCACGAAAGCGGCTCAATTACTGTTCACGTCTCAGCCCACGATCAGTCGCGAACTGGCGCGCGTGGAACAAGTCGTGGGATTTGCATTGTTTGACCGGGAGAAAGGACGTCTGCGTCCTACACTGGCAGCATTAACGCTGTTCGATGAGATCAAGCGTTCGTACGAGGGGCTTGAACGCGTAGCATCGACAGCGGCGAGCTTGCGCACATTCAAGGACGGCCAGCTCGCCATCATTACACTCCCAGCGTTTGCTCATTCCTTGCTTCCCGGGACCTGCTCCCGTTTTCATCTCCAGCATCCTGGCATTTCCGTTTCCATTTCAGCGCAAGAATCTCCCTTTCTGGAAGAATGGCTCAGTGCACAACGCTACGATCTCGGATTGACGGAACATGGGCAAGCGCCGGCAGGGACAACGCTTGTCCCACTCCTTGAGGTCGATGAGGTATGTGCGCTGCCGGATGGCCATCGCTTGCTGAAACAGTCTGTAATTGAGTTGACTGACCTACACGACGAAAATTTCATCAGCCTGTCAGCAACCGATCCATACCGATCGCAGTTGGACGAAGACTTCTCGAAATTGTGTGTTGCGCGCCGCATGGTGGCGGAAGCGCCGACTGCAGTTTCCGTATGCGGCCTGGTCCGGCATGGACTGGGTGTTGCGATTGTGAATCCCCTAACAGCAATGGACTTTGAAGGCAGAAATCTTCATATTCGTCCGCTGTCTGTTTCCTATCCTTTCAGGATCAGCATTGTTTTACCGCAGCACAGGCCCGGCAGTCCGCTTGCGAATGCCTTTGTCGCGGCGCTCCAACAAGAAGCCGCTTATGTACTCAATGCATTGAATGATTTAAAAAAGACACGTGCTAGGGAGAAGCGTTAATTCAACGCGATCTTTTCCAAACACGCTTCATGAAATATCGGATTGATTCAGTAGCCGCTGCTGCGATCCACCAGATTGCGCAGCGGTTCGCCGTGTTGCAGGCGACGAATGTTTTCTTCGATCTGATCGAGCACGCTGTCGTAGCTGGCAGCGGCTGCGATGTGCGGCGTGACGATAACGTTGGGCATGGACCAGAACGGGCTGTCCACCGACAGAGGTTCTTTTTCAAATACGTCGAGAATGGCGCCACGCAGATGACCATTCTCCAGCATGGCTTGTACCTCGGCCGATACCAGATGGCCGCCGCGACCGACGTGGATCAGGGCAGCGCCCTCAGGCAATGCCGACAGCGTGGCGCGATTGAGGATGCCTTGCGTTTGCGCCGTCAGCGGCAGCAAGCAGACGAGGATATCGGTGCCGCCGAGGAAATCATCAAATTTATTTTCGCCGTAAAAACTCTCCATGCCCTCCACCGTCTTTTCCTGACGCGACCAGCCGCGCACCTTGAATCCCGTCCGCAGCAATTCACCGGCAACATGTGCACCGAGTTGCCCCACGCCCATGATACCGACCGTGCGGGATGACGCCGCAGCAGGCGCGGTGCGATGCCAGATCTTGTTGCGCTGATTGGCGAGGGCGCGATCCAGATCGCGGTGGTAATACAGCACGCCCCAGGTGATGAATTCCGTCATGGCGACGGTGAGGTCAGGTGCGACCACGCGGCACAAGGGAAGCGCCGGCAAGTATGGGTCACACAGGATATTGTCGACACCGGCTGCGATTGCGTGAATCAGCCGCAGCCGCGGATACGTCGCCAGTGCACCGGGTGGCGGCGACCAGCAAACGGCAACTTCAGCCTCTTCTGCACCGGCGTCACCGGGTAACAAAACCTCGATGTCGCCGGTACGTTCGCGTGCCAGCACCGCAATTTTGGGGACGTCGGAACTGACGCCGAGAAAGACAACCTTGGTCATAGGAGGAGATTCAGCGGAAACTCATTGTCGATAATCAGGCTGATCGTTTTCGATCAGACGCAATGCCGCCTGCCACGCGAGATCCATGATGCCGCTCGCGTTGTCGCCGGCGAACTGCTGCGCCGTGCGCAAGCGCACCGCCTCCGGCGGCAAGCGCAAAGCCTGCCCGCCCGACAGCGCGGCAACCTGCGCCTGGCAGGCGCGTTCGAGGAAATAGATTTCGTGAAAGGCTTCGGCCGCCGTGGTACCCGCCGCCAGCAAACCGTGATTGCGCAGAATCATCGCCTTGTTGTTGCCGAGGTTGGCGACCAGACGTTCGCGCTCGGCCAGGTCGAGTGCTATGCCTTCGTAGTCGTGATAGCCGAGCTTGCCGTAAAACTTCATCGCATGCTGACTGATCGGCAGCAAGCCCTGCTCCTGCGCCGCCACGGCGATCCCGGCCGAGGTGTGCGTGTGGATCACGAAATGCAGATCAGGCCGCGCATGATGGACCGCCGAATGGATCGTGAAACCGGCGGCGTTGACGCGTTGCCCCGCAGGCGCACCGTTGCCGGTTTTGAGTTCGCGTCCGGCATGGTCGACCTTGACCAGATCAGAGGCGCGCATCTCATGAAACAGCACGCCGTAGCGGTTGATCAGGAACTGATCTTCATGCCCAGGCAACCGCGCCGAGATATGCGTATCGATCATGTCGGTCATCCGGAAATACGCCGCCAGCCGGTACAGCGCCGCCAGTTCGCAGCGCGTATTCCACTCCGCGCTGTCGGTCACTTCGGCAAGGTTGGTCATGGCTTATTTTCCCTGATTCACGGCAACCGGCATGCTCGACGATTGCAACTTGTACTTCGCCAGCAGCTTGTCATAGGTGCCGTTGCGTTGCAGGTTTTGCAGTGCGCCCAGCACGGCGGCACGCAGCACGGGTTCGGTTTTGGAGACAGGGATGCCGGTCTCCTGCTGGAACAGCGGCTGGCCGAGCAGAACGTAGGTGTTGGCTTCCATGGTCTGGAAGTAAGGCAGGGTCTCGCTGCCTTGCACGGCCACGTCGATACGGCCGGTCTTCAATTGGGTGCGCGCGTCCACCGAACCTTCGGTGCCGATCACGGTGATGGCTGGCTTGCCCTTGGCGACGCAATTATCGGTGCTCCAGGCAGCGATCTGAACCGGCCAGTTGGTGTTGCGGCTGGCGCCGACCTTGGTGCCGCAGACATCAGCGATACCCTTGATCCTGGCGGCGTTGGCTTGCAGCGTAAAGAACTGCGGGCCGGTCTTCATGTAGTCGATGAAGTCGGCGACCTTCTGGCGTTCTGCCGTGTCGCTGATGGCGACCATGGCGATGTCGACGCGGCCGGTGGCCAGCGAGCTGAAGACCTGGGCGAAGGCGGTTTCCTGATACTCGACCTTGAGGCCGAGTTCCTTGGCGATGGCTTCGCCGAGTTCGATGTCGAGGCCCATCAGCTGGCCGGTCTCCGGATTCTTGTAGGCGATCGGCGGATAGTTGGCTTGCGTGGCGATGACCAGCTTGCCGGCCTTCTTGATGCGCTCCGGCAGAGGAAGATCGGCAGCATGTGCCGGCAATGCGCCCATTGCAGTGATGGCGGTGACTGCCAGCGCGATGCCATGCAGTTTCAGATTCAGGCTCATATTGGTCAGAAAACGGTTGAACAGTTGCACGTGATTCCCCTTAAAAATAGTCATTCAAGATCAGCTTAAAATCGCCGCGATAAATTCCTTGGTGCGCGCATGCTGCGGATGGGTCAGGACTTCGGCCGGCGTGCCACATTCCAGCACCTGCCCCTGATCCATGAAGACCACGCGGTCCGATACCTCGCGTGCAAACCCAAGCTCGTGCGTGACCACGATCATGGTCATGCCGGACAGCGCGAGATCTTTCATCACGCCCAGCACTTCGCCGACCAGTTCCGGATCGAGTGCCGACGTCGGTTCGTCGAACAGCATCAGCTTGGGCCGCATCGCCAGCGCGCGTGCAATCGCCACACGCTGCTGCTGGCCGCCCGACAATTCGCCCGGATAGGCGCCCGACTTGCCGGCCAGGCCGACGCGTTCGAGCAGAGCTTCGGCCTCGTCGCGCACCTCGGCGCGCTTGCGCTGCTGCACCACGACTGGACCTTCCATGATGTTTTGCAAGGCGGTCATGTGACCGAACAGATTGAAACGCTGAAACACCATGCCGCTGGCAAGCCGCTGACGCGCAATCTCGCTGTCACTGAGTTCGCGCAGTTCGTTGCCCTTGCGGCGATAGCCGCAGAGTTCACCGCCGAGCCAGATGGCGCCGCCGTCGGTGCGCTCCAGTTGATTGATACAGCGCAGGAAAGTGCTCTTGCCGGAACCCG
>Ga0207695_10002651_pt1 | contig 26154 bp, 21 predicted proteins | sample KBSC54metaG_FD_184354 | JGI IMG/M metagenome (GOLD analysis project Ga0207695, IMG submission 184354) | Corn rhizosphere microbial communities from Kellogg Biological Station, Michigan, USA - KBS C5-4 metaG (SPAdes) (version 2) | ecosystem: Host-associated > Plants > Roots > Rhizosphere > Soil...
CGGCCGGTGGCAGGCTGCCCAACCATGACCGCGACCGCACTGCCGCCCTCGCCGACCCCGTCCGTCCGCACCGGCGACCCGGCCGCGATGCGCGTGCTGCGCGAGTTCCTGGCCGGCGCATCGTTCACCGAAGAGTCCGTTAGTCGCCGCACCGGCGTCGAATCCATCTACGCGTTCACGTCGATTCGCGAAGGACGCGCATCGTCCGAGCCCGGCGACGCCCTGGACATTCTCATCCGGCTGTTCCTCGATGGAGAGCTCGTGGAGCGCGCGCACATCGAGCACCACCTCCCCGGTAACGTGGTGCGCGCGCTCGAAAGCCTCGGCTTGCTGAGCGGTCCGCCGAGCGATGCGTCCAAGCAATTCGCAACCGTGCTGCTCTATCCGACGAACGGCTTGTGGTTGATCTCCGATCTGCCCGTGACCGCCGCCGGCGCGCCCAAACCACTTCCGCCCGACGCGGTCTATCCGGCGATCACCGAGAATACCCGCGACTTCATATCGTCCTTACCTCGCACCCCATGCGAGCGGTTTTTGGAGATGTGCGGTGGAACCGGAATCGCCGCGCTGATGGCGGCGCGGAACAGCGGCACGACCTGGACCGGGGACGTCACCGAACGCGCCACGCGATATGCCCAATTCAACGCCGATCTCAACGGGCTCGGCAATGTGCGGGCGGTGCAGGGCGACATGTACGAGCCCGTGCGCGGCCTCACGTTCGATCGCATCGTGGCGCACCCGCCGTACATCGCGTCGCCGGAGCAAACCATGATTTACCGCGACGGCGGCCCCGACGGCGAACAGTTCACTCGTGCGCTGCTCGCAGGACTGCCCGAATTCCTCGAGCCCGGCGGCCGGTTCTACATGACGTGTGTGGCAACCGACCGCACCGAGGGACCGTTCGAGCAGCGCATCCGTCGGATGATCGGCCCGTCGAACGACGAGTTTGATGTCGTACTCGCCGTCCGCGTGGCGCGCGACCCGGCCGACTATTTTCGCGCCGTCGCGCGCGCCGGACAGTCGTCGCAAGAAGACGCCGATGCGAAGATCGCCGCCTATCAGGCCATGGGCGCCGAGAAGCTCGTGTACGCGTCGATGGCCATCGAACGTCATGCGTCGCCGCGAACACCGTTCACCGCGCGGCGGTCCTGCGGCACCGCGCAACTCGGCGAATCGCTGGACTGGGAGTTGGATTGGGTACGTAACCGGGAATCGCCCGGCTTTGCAGCGCGATTGCTCGACTCTCGGGTGCGGTGTCGCGATGGCGTCCGAATTCGCTCGGACCAGCGGCTCGCCGATGGCGGCTGGCGAATCGAACGGGTCGAACTGTCGGTAGAGGCGCCGTTCAGGACGAATGTCGAGTGCTCGGCCGAAACCGGAGCGATCCTCACGCGCTGCACGGAATCGATCGGCGTGCGCGAGCTGGCGCGCGCGCTGGTCGCCGATGGGCTGGTCGGTGTGGACGGCGCCGAGGAAGCGATCGTGTCGCTCGTCTCATTTTTTGTGAACGCCGGCTGCCTCGAAACGGAGCTGCTGCCCCTGCCGGTGGCGGCCGCGTGAATGCCGTCGCGTGTCGTGCGAATTCAGGCGAGTGTGTCGCGGAGTACAAGCAAATCGCGCCGTACGACACTTCATGCGCAGCGAAGATGTGTTTTCTTGACACCCGGCCCATAGGCCCGTATGATCGGCGCGTTGGTCTCCAGTCAGTGATGGGTGTCGCCAAGAGTGCGGCCAGAACATCTCCCCTCGCTCCCGGATTGCCCAGCGCCGTGATCGGGCTCCACAGCTCGGTGCCGGCGTTCTTCAACTCTCTCGATTTCTAACGAGCCACCCCGTTTTCAACCGGTACGGCACCGACCCCGATCAGGAGCTCAGTCATGGCAAAGGAGAGCACGCAGAAGAAGTTGGAGCGCGTACGACCGCCACGTGTCAACATCAGTTACGACGTGGAGACCGGTGGTGCGATCGAGGTCAAGGAGCTGCCGTTCGTGATGGGCGTGCTCGGCGACTTCTCGGGTCAGCCGGTTGAACCGTTGGCGAAGCTCAAGGACCGCAAATTCGTCGACGTGACGCTCGACAACTTCGACGAGGTGATCGCGAGCATGAAGCCGCATCTCGCGTTCTCGGTGGAGAACAAGCTGAGCGAGGATCCGAACGCCGGGAAGCTCGGCGTCGATCTCACGTTCAAGAGCCTCGATGACTTCTCGCCGGACGCGGTGGCGCGCCAGGTGAAGCCGCTCAAGGAGCTGCTCGACCTGCGCACCAAGCTGGCGGATCTGCGCGGCACGTTGCAGGGCAACGACAAGTTGGACGACATCCTTCAGTCCACGTTGGGCGACGAAGACAAGATGAAGAAACTGCGCGCGGAGCTCGGCACCGATGGAGGGTCCAATGCCTGAAGCAAAGGCCGTACAGGCGACAGCCGCCGCCGAGGCCACCGAGCTGAGTCTGCTCGATCAGATCGTCGAGCAAGGTCGGATGGGCAAGGACTCCGCCGCCAAGGAGCGCGGCAAGGACATGGTGAAGCAGTTCGTGTCCGAGGTGCTCGCCGGCCAGATCACGGTTGCGAAAGACACGGAAGTGATGATCAACGCGCGCATCGCGCAGATCGATCATCTGATTTCGCTGCAATTGAACGAGATCATGCATGCGCCCGAGTTCCAGAAGCTCGAGGGCACGTGGCGTGGCCTGCGCTACATGTTGGGCCAGTCCGAAACGAGCGACATGCTCAAGATCAAGATCCTGAACGTGGGCAAGAAGGAGCTGCTGCGGGACCTGCAGCGCGCACCCGAGTTCGATCAGAGCGCGTTGTTCAAGAAGGTGTACGAGGAAGAGTACGGCGTGTTCGGCGGCGCCCCGTTCGGCGCGCTCGTGGGCGACTACGAGTTCAACAAGTCCGGTCAGGACATCGAGCTGCTCGAGAAGATCGCGCAGGTGGCGGCGGCATCGCACGCGCCGTTCATCACCGGCACCGATCCGGAAATGCTCAACCTGGAGAACTTCACGCAGCTCGATTCGCCGCGCGATCTCGCCAAGGTGTTCGACACCACCGAATACGCGCGCTGGAAGGCGTTCCGCGGCAGCGAAGATTCGCGGTACGTCGCGCTCACGCTGCCGCACATGCTGCTGCGCGAGCCCTACGGGCCCAACACGGTTCCGGTGGACGCGTTCAATTACGACGAGCGCGTGGATGGCACCGACCACGACAAGTATCTGTGGGGCAACGCGGCCTGGGCGTTAGGCGCGCGCGTGACCAACGCGTTCGCGCAGTACGGATGGTGCGCGTGCATTCGCGGCGTGGAATCGGGCGGGATGGTGGAAGGCCTGCCGACGCACAATTTCCGCACCGACTCGGGCGACATCGCGATGAAGTGCCCAACGGAGACGCCGGTCACCGACCGCCGGGAGAAGGAGCTGGCCGACCTGGGCTTCGCGCCGCTGGTGCACCAGAAGGGGTCGTCAAATGCGTGCTTCTTCAGCGTGCAGTCGGCGCAGAAGCCCAAGCTCTACACGAGCGATGCGGCCACGGCAAACGCGCGCATCTCGGCGCAGCTGCCGTACATCTTCGCGGTGTCGCGCTTCGCGCACTATCTGAAGGCGATGATGCGCGACAAGATCGGCGGGTACATGTCGAAGAGCGAAGCGCAGTCGTTCCTCAACACGTGGATCGCGAACTACGTGGTGGGCAACGATGACGCGCCGCTGTCGGTGAAAGCCAAGCGGCCGCTCAAGGAAGCGAACGTCGAAGTGCAGGAAGTCCCCGGGAAGCCGGGTGCGTACCGCGCGGTCGCGTTCCTCCGGCCGCATTTCCAGTTGGACGAGTTGAGCGTTTCGATGCGGTTGGTCGCGGAGCTGCCGGCGCCCGCGAAGTAGCACCGTTGGTCGACAACCGAAGGTCCCATAGCCAGAACATCATTTTTAGGAGGAGTACGACATGGCGTTCGATGCATTTCTCAAGCTCGACGGGGTCCCCGGCGAGTCCGTGCGCAGCGGGTTCGAAGGGTGGATCGAGATCTACTCCTTCAGCATGGGCGCTTCCAATCCGACGAGCATCGGAACCAGCGGTCAGGGTGCCGGAGCGGGCAAGGTGTCGCTGAGCGGATTCAACTTCATGAAGAAGACCGATCAGGCGAGCCCGAAGATGTTTCAGATGTGCTGCGATGGGAAACATTTCAGCAAGGCCACGTTGACGTTGAACAAGGCCGGCGGCGACAAGTCGCTCAGCTATCTCAAGTACGAGTTCACGGAAGTGTTCGTGGAATCCATCCAGTGGTCCGGCGCGAGCGGCGGTGATGACACGCCTGCGGAATCGGTGTCGTTGGCATTCGGCGCCGTGAACGTGACATACACGCCGCAGAAGGCAGATGGGTCGCCGGGTTCCCCGGTCATCGCGGGATGGAACCTCAAGACGAACGCGAAGTCGTGAGGATCGAGCAAGGCGCATGAAAGCGCGAGAGCTCTTTCAGGCGGGGCAGCTCGATGCAGCGATCGACGCCCTGGGGGTCGAGGTGCGGGACAACCCGACCGACACTCAGCGGCGGACGTTTCTGTTCGAGCTGCTCTGCTTTGCCGGCCAGTACGGTCGCGCCGAGAAGCATCTCGACGTGCTCGCGCAGGCGGGCCCGCAGGCCGGCATGGGCGCGCTGCTGTACCGCAGCGCGCTGCACGCATGCCTAACGCGCGACCGCATGTTCAAGGAGAACGCGGTGCCGCCGGTGGCGGCGGCGGCCGCGGAGGTGTCGGGGACGATCAACGGCACGCCGTTCTCGTCGCTGGTCGACGGCGATCCGCGCATCGGTCCACGGCTCGAGGTCTTTGCGGCCGGCCAGTACACGCTGCTGCCGCTGGCGCACATCGCGTCGCTGCGTATGTCGCCGCCCACGCGGCTGCGCGACCTGATGTGGCCGCCGGCCGTGCTCAAGACGGGTCCGCTCTTCAAGGGACTGGACCTCGGCGAAGTCATTCTGCCGGCGCTCACGCCGCTGAGCGCGGAAGATCCCAACGACCACGTTCGGTTAGGCCGGGTCACGGAATGGCGGGAGCTGCCGGACGGCACGGCGATCCCCGTTGGGCAGAAGATGCTGTTGGTCGACGGCGAGGAGTACCCGATCCTCGAGGTGCGCGAGCTCGACATCGCGCCCGCGGTCGCCCCCGCGACCACGTCCTGATCGAATCCATGCCGCTCCGCGATGATCTGCTGAACCCGATCGCCGGAGACAACCCGGCGGGCGCGGACCTGCGCTACGATCCGATCTACGACAAGATCAAGGAAGCCCGCCGCGAGGACGACGACGCGCCCCAAGGCGAGTGGCAGCACCCGCGCAAGCTCGCCGACTGGCCGCTCGTCATCAAACTCGCCGGCGAGGCGCTGGCCACGCGCACCAAGGACCTGCAGCTCGCCGTCTGGTTAGGCGAAGCGATGCTCCGCCGCGAAGGCTTCGGCTCGTTCCGGGCGACGCTCGACGTGACGCGCGGCCTGATCGACCGGTTCTGGGACCACGTCTACCCCGTGGTCGAAGACGGGGACGTGGAGATGCGCGCCGCGCCCCTCGAGTGGCTCGGGTTGAGGCTCGAGGTGCCGGTGAAGTCGGTCCCGCTCAACCGCGCCGGCCATTCGTACTTCCAGTACGCCGAGGCACGGAGCATCGGCACGGAGCAGGACGCCGACGCCGATGCGGCCAAGCGCGTCAGGCGCGAGGAAGCGATTGCGGCCAGGAAGCCGACGATCGAAGAGTTCGACAAGGCGTTCGCCGAGACGCCGAAAGTATGGATCAAGCAGCTCGCATCGGACGTGGACGCGTCGCTCGCGTCGCTCCAGTTGCTCGACGACCTCTCGCGCGAGAAGTTCGGCGACGCGGCGCCCAGCTTTCTCAAGCTCCGCGACGTCCTGCAGGAAGAACAGCGCGTCGTCGGCCAACTGCTGGCGAAAAAGCTCGAGCAGGATCCGGATCCGGTCCAAGCGGCGCCCGTCGCCGCGGCGGCCGATGACGCGGCGGGCGCTGCGTTAGGCAGCGCGGCGGACGTGCGCCTGCTCTCCGCCGAGCCGGCCGACCGCAACGATGCCGCGTCGCGGGTCATCTCGGCGGCGCGCTTCCTGCGCCGCACCGAACCGTTGAGTCCCGCGGCGTATCTCATGCTCCGCGCGCTGCGCTGGGGCGAGCTGCGCGCGGCGGGCAGCACCCCGGATCCCAAGCTGCTCGAGGCGCCCACCACACAGGTGCGCACTCAGCTGCGCGGCCTCATGCTCGACTCGGCGTGGGAGCAGCTGCTCGAGACGTCCGAGACGGTGATGGGAACGACGGTCGGTCGCGGCTGGCTCGACTTGCAGCGCTACACGCTCACCGCGTGCCAGGCGTTAGGCGAAGACTACGCGATCGTCGCGTCGGCCATCCGGAGCGAGCTGCGCACGCTCCTGGCCGCCATTCCGTCGCTGCCCTCCATGGCGCTCATGGACGACATGCCCACGGCCACCGGCCCCACGCTCACGTGGCTGCGCGACGAGAAGATCATCGGCGACGACGACGCAAGCGAGGAGCTGCCCGTGGCGTCGCCGTCGTTGGTCAGCGGCGAGGCGCGCGAACGCGAGGGACGCGCCGGCCTCGAGCGCGCCGCCGCCGAAGTGCGCGGCGGCCGCCCCGAGAAAGCCATCGAGCTGCTCATGCGCGCGCTCGACCGCGAAAAGACGCGCCGCGGACGCTTTCTGCGCCAGGCCGAGCTCGCACGCATCATGGTCGATGCCGGCTTCGTGCAGGTGGCGCAGCCGATTCTCCAGGAGCTCATGGCCGACATCGAAACCCACAAGCTCGATGAGTGGGAAGCGGGCGAGCTCGTGGCGCGTCCCATGGCGCTCATGTATCGCTGCCTCGAGAAACTCGACGGCGATTCCAGCACGCGCCACGACCTCTATCAGCGCATCGCGCGCCTCGATCCACTGCAGGCCATCGGGTTCGGGCAGGGCTGACCGGTGCCGCCCCGCCGGTCGACGTCGCGAGCGGAGCTCGAACGCACGGTCCAGCAATCCTTGTTGGATCGGCTCATCGACCTCTCGCCGCAGGAACGCAGCGAGCCGGCCGTCACCTGGGCGCAATCGGTGCGCGAGCTCAAGCGCTCCGTGCGCCGCGACCTGGAGTCGCTGCTCAACACGCGCCGCACGGCCAAGCCGGCCACCGACGCGCTGCCCGAGCTCAAGGCGTCGCTCTACAATTACGGTTTGCCGGACATCAGCTCGATGAGCCGCGACGCGCACGACTCGCGCACGCGGCTGCTGCGCCTGGTGGAAGATGCGATCTCGATGTACGAGCCGCGCCTAACGAATGTTCGCGCCTCGCTGGTCGAGGATCCGGCCGCCAGCGCCACGCGGCGCGATCTGCACTTCGTGATCCACGCGGTGCTGCGCATGGATCCGAATCCGGAACCGGTGATGTTCGATACCACGCTCGATGCGTCGAGCGGCGAATACCAGGTGACCGGAGACTCCGGTGCGTGACGCGCTCCTGTACCTCTACGAGCGCGAGCTGACCTTCCTGCGCCGCATGGGCGCCGAGTTCGCGCAAACGTACCCGAAGGTCGCGGGCCGGCTCCAGATCGAGCCGAGCAAGTGCGAGGACCCGCACGTCGAACGGATCATCGAAGCGTTCGCGTTTCTCGCCGCGCGCATCCATCTCAAGCTCGACGACGACTTTTCCGAAATCAGCGATGCGCTGCTGAGCATCGTCTATCCGCATTACATCCGGCCGATTCCGTCGATGACGCTGGTCGAGTTCCAGCTCGACCCGGAGCAGGGCAAGGTGATGACGGGCGTCCGGATTCCGCGCGGATCGCAGCTCTTGTCGCGACCGGTGGCCGGCACGCCGTGCAAGTTCCGTACGGCGTACGACACGATGTTGTGGCCGGTCGAGATTTCCGCCGTGCAGTGGACGACGCCCGACCGGCTGCGGCCCGCGATCAAGGCGCCGGATGCGATCGCGGTGCTGCGCATCGAGCTCACGTGCTATCCCGACGTGTCGTTCTCCAAGCTCGCGCTCGACACGCTGCGCTTCCACCTCGCCGGCGATTCGTCGACGGTGTATTCGCTCTACGAGCTGTTAGGCAACAACGTCGTGCGCATTCTGGCGCGCGATCCGGCGGGCAAGGCCGCCGGCGGACGGGCCATCGCGCTGCCCGCGAACGCGCTCACGCCGGCGGGCTTCGGCGACGACGACGGCATGCTGCCGTACCCGCGGCGCTCGTTCGTCGGCTACCGGATGCTGCAGGAGTATTTCACCTTCCCGGAGAAATTCCTGTTCTACGATCTCGCGGGGCTGTCGCAGCTGCGGACAGCCGGCTTCGGCGAGCGCGTGGAGCTGCTGCTGTTCCTGTCGCCCTTCGAGCGCGCCGATCGCCGCAGCATGCTCGAGGCGGGCATCGGCGACCGGACGATCCGGTTAGGCTGCACGCCGGCGGTGAATCTGTTTCCGCAAACGTCGGAGCCGATTCTGCTCACGCAGCGCCAGCACGAATATCTCCTCGTGCCCGACGCGCGGCGGCGCCAGTCCGTGTCGATCTTTTCGGTGGACGAGGTGTTGGGCGTCTCGCCCGGCGCCACCGCGCCGGCGCGGTTCGAACCCTTCTATTCCTATCGCCACGCGACCAACGGCAACACGCCGCAGCTCTTCTGGCACGCGGTGAGGCGCACGGCGGGCTGGCGACCCGATGGTGGGTCGGATGTCTACCTGTCGTTCGTCGACCTGTCGTCGGCGCCCGTCGAGCCGGATGCCGATGCGGTGACGGCGCGTCTCACCTGCTACAACGCGGACCTGCCCAGCCGGCTGCCGTTCGGCAGCGGGGCCGGCGATCTCGAGCTCGACGGCGGCGGCCCGATCAAGCGCATCACGGCCATCGTCAAGCCGACGTCGGTGGTGGAACCGCCGTTAGGCCAGCCACAGCTGTGGCGCCTCATCTCGCAGCTCTCGCTCAACTACCTCTCGCTCGTCGAGGGCGGCGCCGAGGCGCTGCGCGAGATCCTGCGGCTGCACAACTTCGCCGACACCGCCGCGGCCGAAAAACAGATCCAGGGCCTGGTGGACGTCTCCAGCGGACCGGCGTACTCCCGCGTCTCGTCCGCGCACGGACTCAGCTTCGCCCGCGGCACCCGCGTCGACATCACGCTCGACGAGGAGCAGTTCACCGGCGGCGGCGCGTTCTTGTTCGCGACCGTGCTCGAACGATTTCTGGGATTGTACGCGTCGATCAACAGCTTTTCGATTCTTGCCGCGCGCACCACCCAACGGAAGGACGTGATGCGCGTGTGGCCGCCGAGGGCCGGATGGAAGACGCTCCTCTGACCTCCGACGCGCTCGAGCGCGTGCTCCGCGACGACCCGAACTCGTTCGAGTTCTTCCAGGCCGTCCACCACCTGGAACGGCTACGGCCGACGCGCGCGCCGGTGGGCGGCTTCGGGTCGCCGGCCGACGAAGTCGTGCGCTTCGGCGCACACGCGGCGATTGCATTCCCGGCGAGCCAGATCCAGTCGCTCGACATGGACGCGGACGGCCCGGCGCGCATGCGCGTCAACTTCATGGGCCTAACGGGACCGCAGGGCGTGCTGCCGCTGCACTACACGTCGCTCATCGCCGAGCGCGAGCGCGTGCGGGATACGGCGGCCCGCGACTTCATCGACATCTTCAACCACCGCATCATCTCGCTGTTCTACCGCGCATGGGAGAAGAACCGGTTCATCGTGCCGCACGAGCGCGAGGGGTCGGATCCGCTCATGCGCCACCTGATGGACCTGGTGGGCATCGGCACCCCGGGGCTCGCCCGCCGGATGCCGGTGCGCGATGAATCGCTGTTGTTCTACAGCGGCCTGTTCGCGCTGCCCACGCGGCCGGCCGTGGCGCTCGAGCACCTGATCGAAGACTATTTCGGCGTGCCCGCCGAGATCGAGCAGTTCGTGGGCGGCTGGTACCCGCTCGATACCGACACCCAATGCGAGTTAGGCGACGACGACACGGCGTCGACGGCGCTCGGGTTAGGCGCGGTGGCAGGCGACGAAACCTGGGACCAGCAAGCCAGGATTCGCATACGCCTGGGCCCCATGCCGCGCGCCGCGTACGACATGTTCCTGCCCGATGGCAACGCCTATGCAGAAATCCGCGCGCTCGCTGCCTTCTTCACCGGCGGCCGGACCGACGTCGAGCTGCAGCTCGTGCTCGACCGCGAAGCGGTGCCCGCCTGCACGCTCGGCGCCGATGACGAAGGCGCCGCTCCGTTAGGCTGGTGCACCTGGCTCCGCAGCGCGCCGCTCGACCGCGACCCAGACGAAACCGTTCTCACTCTCTAAGCCCGGACCGGCGTCTCATGACCGTCAACCTGAAGCACCTCATCGGCAAGCTCAACCCGGTGACCCGCAACGCACTCGAGTCGGCCGCCGGATTGTGCCTCTCGCGCACCCACTACGACGTCGAAGTCGAGCACTACCTCATGAAGCTGCTCGACGTGCCCGACAGCGACCTGACGTTCATCCTCAAGCACTACGGGATCGACCGCTCGCGCTTCGCGGGCGAGCTCACGCGCAGCCTTGACCGCCTCAAAACGGGCAACGCGCGTACGCCCGTGCTGAGCCCGAAGCTGGTCGAGATGTTCACCGAGGCGTGGACCATCGGGTCGGTCGACTTCGGCGCGAGCACGGTGCGGAGCGGCCACACCATCCTCGCGCTCGCATCCGATCCCGAGTTGGCGCGCATGGTTGGCGACGCCAGCAGAGAGTTCGCGAAGATCCCGGCCGAGGCGCTGCGGAAGGATCTGGCGGCGATCGTGGCGTCCTCGTCGGAGGAGATCGGGGGCGGCGCCGGCGAGGCTCCGAACGCCGGCGCGGGCGCGCCGCGCGCGGCCGGCGGACGCACGCCTAACTTGGATCAGTACACGGTCGACCTGACGCAGAAAGCGCGCGACGGCAAGATCGATCCGGTGTTGGGCCGCGACTTCGAAGTGCGCCAGTGCGTCGACATCCTCACGCGGCGCCGTCAGAACAACCCGATTCTCGTCGGCGAGGCCGGCGTGGGCAAGACCGCGGTCGTCGAAGGCTTCGCGCGGCGCATCGCCGAGGGCGACGTGCCGCCGTCGCTCAAGAACGTCACGCTGCGCACGCTCGACCTGGCGCTGCTGCAGGCCGGCGCGGGCGTGAAAGGCGAGTTCGAGAATCGACTCAAGGGACTGATCGAAGAGGTGAAGCAGTCTCCGACTCCGATCATCCTGTTCATCGACGAAGCGCACACGATGATTGGCGCGGGCGGTTCGGCCGGCCAGGGCGATGCGGCGAATCTGCTCAAGCCCGCGCTGGCGCGCGGCGAGCTGCGGACGCTCGCGGCCACGACCTGGTCCGAATACAAGAAGTATTTCGAGAAGGATCCGGCCCTCGCGCGCCGCTTCCAGTTAGTCAAGGTGGAGGAGCCGAGCGAAGAGCAGTGCCTGCTCATGATGCGGGGGATCGTGCCGTCGCTCGAGCACCACCACAAGGTGCGCATCCTGGATGACGGCGTCGATGCGGCGGTCCGGCTCTCCCACCGGTTTTTGGCGGACCGGCAGCTGCCCGACAAGGCGGTGAGCGTGCTCGACACCGCGTGCGCCCGTCTTGCGTTAGGCCAGAACGCCACGCCGCCGGCGATCGAGGATGCCCAACGGCGCCTCGACGACCTGGCGGTGCAGGAGCGCGTGCTGTCCCGCGAAGCGGCGGCCGGCGGCGACCACGCCGAACGGTTGGGCAAGATCGCCGAGGAACGCGCCGAGGTGGGAGCGAGCCTGGGCGCGCTCAGCACGCGTTGGGCCGAGGAGCGCGATCTCGTGGCGAAAATCCGCGCGCTTCGCGAAGCGCTCGAGGCAGGCGCCGCCGCGAACGGAGGCGGCGATGGGACGGCGTCGCAGCGCGACGAAATGGCCGCGCTCCAGGACCGCCTGGCGGCGCTCCAGGGCGAGACGCCCCTCGTGCGCGTCTGCGTGGACGCCGGCATCGTCGGCGAAGTGATTTCGGGGTGGACCGGCATTCCGGTGGGCAAGATGCAGCGCGACGAGACCGCCACCGTGCTCGAGCTCGAGAGCCATCTGGGCAAGCGGCTGATCGGGCAATCGCACGCGCTCGAGCTCATCAGCCGGCGCATCCGCACGTCGCGCGCCGGGATCGAAGACCCGAACAAGCCGAAAGGCGTGTTCATGCTCGTGGGACCGAGCGGCGTCGGCAAGACGGAAACGGCGCTGGCGCTCTGCGACCTGCTCTACGGCGGCGAGCGGAATCTCATCACGATCAACATGTCGGAGTTCCAGGAAGCGCACACCGTGTCCACGCTCAAGGGGTCGCCCCCGGGATACGTGGGCTACGGCGAAGGCGGTGTCCTAACGGAAGCCGTGCGCCGGCGGCCCTATTCGGTGGTGCTGCTGGACGAGGTGGAAAAGGCGCACCCCGACGTGCTCGAGCTCTTCTTCCAGGTGTTCGACAAAGGGCAGATGGAGGACGGCGAAGGGCGGCAGATCGATTTCCGCAACTCGATCATCATCCTGACGACCAATGCCGGCACCGACACGATCATGAAGTTGTGCGCCGATCCCGAGACGGCGCCGAGCGATGAGGGCCTGGTGAAGGCGCTCAAGCCGGAGCTGGACAAGGTGTTCAAGCCGGCGTTCCTCGGCCGCATGGTGATCATTCCGTACTTCCCGATCCGGGACGAGAACCTGAAGCGCATCATCAAGCTCAAGTTAGGCAAGATCCAGCGCCGCCTGAACGAGACCCACCGCGTCGCCATGACGTACGACGATGCGCTCGTCAACCAGGTGGCCGAGCGCTGCACGGAGGTCGAGAGCGGCGCGCGCAACGTGGACAACATTCTCACCAACACGCTGCTGCCCGAAATCTCGCGCGAGCTGCTCGAGCGTATGGCGGCCGGGGATCGGATGAGCGCCATTCGGGTGGGTGTGGGCGCCGACGGCGCGTTCGACTACCACGTCGACAGCGCGACGTCCACGTCGACGCCGGCGGCCGCGCCGGCCGCGGAACCGGCGGCCGTCGCGTGACAGCAGTGCGGTTGGGCACGCGGGCATGCGTGCGACGCGCGTTTCTTCCAGACCGGGCGTCGAGCCCGGCCAAAGGCGGTGAGCCGTGAGCGACTATACGCAGGACGATCGCCTGCTGAAGGTGACCACGCCGTTAGGCAAAGACGTGCTGCTCCTGGCCGGCTTCTCCGGCAGCGAGGGCATCTCGATGCCGTTCCGGTTCGACCTCTCGCTGTGCGCCACCCGCGACACCGCCGTCGACGCGAAACAGCTGATCGCCCAGCCGATGACGATCGCAATCGCCGATGCCTCCGGCGACGTCTCGCGCCACATCAACGGCGTCGTGAGCTCGTTCGCGCAAACGGGCTCGGATTCCACGTTCATCTGGTACCGCGCGCAGCTCGTCCCCGTGCTGTCGTTGCTCACACGTCGCGCGGACATTCGCATCTTCCAACAGAAAAGCGTCACCGACGTCATCGAAGCGGTGTTCAAGGAAGCAAATATCGATTACACGTTGAACGTCACCGGCACCTATCAGCCGCTCGACTATTGCGTGCAATACCGCGAGACGGATTTCGCGTTCGTATCGCGTCTCATGGAAGAGTACGGGATCTTCTATTTCTTCGAGCACGACGAGTCGAAGCACACGCTCGTCCTCGCGGATTCCTCGAGTGCGCACCAGACCATTGCCGGACAGGCGACCGCGCGATTCCACTCGACGGCGAGCGGATCGAGCGACGTCGATGTCGTGTCGTCGTGGGAGCTGGTGCACGAGTTCCGCGCCGGCAAGTACACGCTCACCGACTACAACTTCGAGACGCCGAGCACGAGCCTCTCGGTGAGTGAGCCCACGACGATCAAGTTAGGCGACAACGACGCCTACGAGCTGTACGACTTCCCGGGCGCCTACGGCACGAAGGGCGATGGCGACACGCTGGCGCGCATCCGGATGCAGGAGCAGGAAGCGCGCGTGTCGACTGCCTCCGGCTCGGGCAGCTGCCGCGCGTTCACGCCCGGCTACCGCTTCACGCTCAACGAGCACCCGCAATCCGCCAACAACGGGCCGTACGTGCTCACCGTGGTGTCGCACTCCGGGTCGAACGGCAGCTACATCAGCGCGAACGACGGGTCGTCGCCGCATTACTGGAACACGTTCAACTGCATTCCGTTCTCGACGCCGTACCGGCCCGAACGCGTGACGCCGCGGCCGGCCGCGTACGGCCTGCAGTCGGCCGTCGTCGTCGGCTCGAGCGGCGAAGAAATCTGGGTCGACAAGTACGGGCGCGTGAAGGTGCAGTTTTTCTGGGATCGGTTAGGCAAGGAGAACGAACAGAGCTCGTGCTGGGTGCGCGTCGCCCAACCGTGGGCCGGCAAGCAGTGGGGATTCGTGGCCTGGCCGCGCATCGGCCAGGAAGTGCTCGTCGCGTTCGAGTCGGGCAATCCCGATCGGCCGGTGATCGTCGGCTCGTTGTACAACGCGGAGCAGATGCCGCCCTACACGCTGCCGGCGAACCAGACGCAGACGGGCATCAAGACACACAGCTCGAAAGACGGCGGGTCTGACAACTTCAACGAGCTGCGCTTCGAGGACAAGAAAGGCTCCGAAATGATCACCGTGCAGGCGGAGAAAGACCTGTCGACGGTGGTCAAGAACAACGAGACGCGCGAGGTGCGCAACACGCGCACCACCACGATTCAGTCGGACGAGGTGAAGACCGTCAAAAAGGGCAAGGACGAGACGACGCTCGACGAAGGCGATCACTCGACGACGCTCAAGAAGGGCACGCACTCGTTGATCCTTCAGGACGGCAACAGCCAAGTGTGGCTCCAGAAGGGCGACAAGACGCTGGACATGGACAACGGCAGCTATTCCGCCGACCTCACGCAAGGGAATCACAAGACGCACCTCGCGAACGGCGACCACTCGATCGAGATCGACGTGGGCGACATGAAAGTCGCGGTGCACACGGGCGATCAGAAAACGGTTTGCGATGCGGGCAGCATCTCGTTCGAAGCGCTCGAGCAGATCGAGTTGAAGGTGGGCGGGAACAGTGTGAAGATCAGCCAGCAGGGGATCACGATCAGCGGAATGATGGTGTCCATCGAGGGGCAGATTCAGTGCGAGGTGAAGGGGATGATGACCTCCATCAGCGCCGACGCGATGCTGCAGGCCAAGGGCGCCATCACCATGATCAATTGATATGACGACGAGCGCTCAGCCGCCCGTGGCGGCGCGGACGATGTCGGACTTCATCGAGTTGGCTGGGTTAGGCGATGAGGCCAAGGTCGCGCTCGCACCGACGCACGGGCCCGCGCAATACGTGCAGACGCTGCTCGATGCCAAGCTCTATCCTGATGCGGTGCGCTTTCTCGCGCACGCGCTGCCCAAACGGGAAGGCATCTGGTGGGCGTGGGTCTGCGCGCGCCGCGCCGCCACCGAGGCGCCGACGCCCAAGGATGCGGCGGCGCTCGAGGCGACCGAACGCTGGATCACGCAGCCCACCGACGACAATCGCCGCGCGGCCATGCGGGCTGCCGAGGCCGTCGGACTTGCGACGCCGGCCGGCTGCACGGCGCTCGCCGCGTTCGTGAGCGGCGGCAGCCTGGGGCCGGCACACACGCCGCCGGTCCAGCCGGGCGAATTTCTCACGGCGAAAGCGATCACCGGCGCCGTGGTGGCCGCCGCGGTCTGCGGCGACGCGTCCAAGGCGCCGGAGCGGTTTCAGTCGTTCATCGCGCAGGGGCTGGATGTGGTGAACCGTCTCAAGCTCTGGGGCGGCTCGTGACGATGCCTAACGCGGGCCTCCGGGCCTGCTAACGGAGGACGAACCATGGGCCAGCCGGCCGCGCGCGTGTCCGACATGCACGTCTGCCCGATGGTGACGCCGGGCCTGCCGCCCATTCCGCACGTCGGGGGACCGGTGCTGCCGCCCGGCGGCGTCACCGTGTTGATCGCGGGCGTGCCGGCCGCGCGGGTCGGCGACATGGCGACCTGCGTCGGCCCGCCGGATGTGATCGTGCTCGGCTCCTTCACCGTGCTCGTCTGCAATCAGCCGGCGGCGCGCATGGGCGACATGACGGCGCACGGCGGTTCGATCGTGCTCGGCGCACCAACGGTGCTCATCGGCTGAGTGCTGGCCGAGCCCCGACATCGGCGGGAAGCCTAACCGAAAGCCGACCTCTGGATCCGAGACGACGCAGGCGGAGTGCTACGCTCGATGAGGTCACGGACAAAGCTCGGCCACAGCGGACACGACATGGACAGAATCAAGTAGTCGCTTTTTCCGTGCTTTGCCCGTTGTGTCCGAGCTTTGTCCGAATCTCTATGAGCGTAGATGCCGGCACCCTGCCGAAACGCGAACCTCCTAACGCCGAGATTCGTCGTCGGCCGAAGGACGTTGCAGACCTGCAAGGCTGGTCGGATGCCGCTCCAGCTACGGTCGGGCTCGCCATCGATGCCCGAATCCTCTACGCACTGTACTGGACCAGTCGCGGCATTCAAGGCGACCGTCGCCGCACTCTGGATACCCATCGCGTCTCGACCGGCGCCTACGAGGGCTCACGACGGCTACCGCTTCCGTCGAGCGCGATGGCGGTTCGAGGCGACGCTGTATATGCCGTCACGGACGGGCGGCGACTTACACATCTGGCGCTGGATCCCCGCCTTGCCCTGCTTCGATAGCCGCAAGCCTGCACGCGCCTCGCGCTTTCGGTAAGTTTCGGAACGCCCACGGAGGTGGGCGGGTTCAGCCGTCACCACCGGAGGCGTCGCGAGTTGTCCAATCGGCCGGAACGCATCGTCGTCGAAGCGCAAGAGCTGCCGCACACCGCTGCAGCGTGGATTGCGAATGCAATCCTCCAGGCGATTCAGGAAACCGGCCGGTGTTCAATCGCATTGTCGGGCGGGAAGTCGCCGCAGCCGATCCATGCAGAGCTCGCCGCCGCGTTCCCCGCGATCCCGTGGGACAAGGTGGAGGTCTTCTTCGGCGACGAGCGCGCGGTACCGCCCACCGATCCCATGAGCAACTACGGCATGGCGCGCGCATCGCTGCTCGACCGCGTTCCCGTCCCCAGGACCAACGTGCACCGCATGGAAGGCGAACGCGCCGATCTGGAAGCCGCCGCGCGCGACTACGAGCGGCTCCTCCCGCCGGCGTTCGACGTCTTGCTGTTAGGCATCGGCCCTGACGGACACACCGCCTCGCTCTTCCCGGGCGCGCCGACCCTGGACGAACGCACGCGGCGCGTCGTGCCATCCGACAGCCCGTTCCCGCCGCCGCGCCGCCTAACGATCACGCCGCCCGTCATCGCCGCCGCGCGCCGCACCGCCGTGATCGTCGCCGCGCGCGAGAAAGCCGGCATCGTCCAGCGCGCGCTCGAGGGGCCGCGCGATCCGCACAAACTGCCGGTGCAGTTGGCGCTCTCCGCCGTGTGGATTCTCGACCGTGCAGCCGCGTCCAAGCTGACGCCCGCGCCGGCATGAGAGTGCTCGCCGGCGACATCGGCGGCACGCATGCGCGCTTGGCGGTCGTCGACATCGACGATCGGCAGGTCAAGCTCGTGCGCGAAGCCCGATTCCCGAGCGCGGACTATCCGTCGCTCGCGCCGATCGTGCGCGAATTCCTCGAACAGGGCAGTGAATCGCCGCCGCGCGCGGCATTCGGCGTCGCCGGTCCGGTGACCGACGGCCGCACGGCCACGCCTAACTTGCCGTGGACGCTCGACGAACGAAGCCTCGCGAAAGAGATCGGTATCCCGCACGCGCGTCTCCTCAACGACCTCGACGCCATCGCCCGCGGCATCGCGCGGCTCGATTCGCGCGACATGATCACGCTGCAGGCCGGTGCGCCCGATGAAACTGGTGTCCAGGCGCTCATCGGCGCCGGCACCGGACTCGGCGAAGCCTTCGTCGTGCGCGAAGGCCGCCGGGTTCGCACGCGCCCCTCGGAAGGCGGACACGCGGGTTTCGCGCCCCACACGGCGCTCGAGCGCGACTTGCTCGGGTGGCTCGCCGCTGATTTTGGACACGTGTCCAGCGAGCGCGTCATTTCCGGTCCAGGCCTCGAGAACATCTATCGCTTTCTCGCCGCGCGCTCGCCGGATCGCGTGCAAGCCGCCGTGCACGATGCCGTCGAGAACGAGGGAGCGGCCGCGATCTCGCGGCACGGTCTCGACGGCTCGGACGCGTTGTGCGTCCAGGCGCTCGATGTCTTCGCGGGCGCGTACGGCGCCAAAGCGGGAAATCTCGCGCTCACGGTGCTCGCCACCGGCGGCGTGTACATCGTCGGCGGCATCGCGCCCGCCATCGTGAAGAAACTGGTGGACGGCACCTTCCTTGCCGCGTTTCGAGACAAGGGACGTCTGTCGGAAATGATGCAGCGCATGCCGGTGCGCGTGGTGATGAACGACGACGTTGGGCTCTACGGCGCGGCCATCGCGGCCGCGGAAGACGACGCACGCACGACAGATGCACCGCGCGCTCCGACCGCGAGCGGCGCTCCTCCATCCATCGCATCCAACGCAGGGGCACGGTGACATGACGGAAACGGCGACCACAGCATCACGGAGCGCGGCGGGCGGCATCGCATCGCCCTTGGACGAGCTCTGCATCAACACGGTGCGGACGCTGTCCATGGATGCGGTGCAGCAGGCGAATTCGGGGCACCCGGGCACGCCGATGGCGCTCGCACCGCTCGCCTACCTGCTCTTCACCAGGCACCTGCGGTACGATCCGACCCATCCCGACTGGCCTAACCGGGACCGCTTCGTTCTCTCGTGCGGCCACGCGTCGATGCTGCTGTACAGCGTGCTGTATCTCACGGGGTACGACCTCACGCTCGAGGACATCAAGCATTTCCGCCAGTGGGGCAGCAAGACGCCGGGCCACCCCGAGTACGGCCATACGCCGGGCATCGAGACGACCACCGGTCCGTTAGGACAGGGCTTCGCCAACGCCGTCGGCATGGCCATTGCCGAGCGGCACCTCGCGGCCGAGTTCAACACCGGCGACGATGCGGTGATCGACCACCGCACCTGGGTGTTCGCCAGCGACGGCGACCTCATGGAAGGCATCTCCCACGAGGCCGCATCCATCGCCGGCCACCTCGGGTTAGGCAAACTCATCGTCTGCTACGACGACAACAGCATCACGCTCGACGGGCCGGCCTCGCTGTCCATGAGCGACGACACGGGGACCCGCTTCGAGGCGTACGGCTGGAACGTCCTCCGCGTCGACGATGTGAACGACCTGCCGGTCATGGATCGCGCGCTCGCGCAGGCGCGCGACGTCCACGACCGCCCCACGCTCATCATCGTCCGCACCCACATCGGCTACGGCAGCCCGCACAAGCAGGACACGTCGCAGGCGCACGGCGAACCGTTAGGCGTCGACGAAGTCAAGCTCACCAAGAAGAACCTCGGCTGGGAATGGACCGACACCTTCCACGTGCCCCCCGAGGCGCTCGCCGCCTGGCGCGACGCAGGCAAGCGCGGCGCTCCCCTCCGGGCGCAGTGGGAGAAGCTGCGCGACGCCTGGGCGGGCCGCCGGCCCGATTCCGCGCGCGAGCTCGCCCGGCGCCTCGAGCGCAAACTCCCCGATGGCTGGCGCTCCGCGCTGCCCACGTTCCAGCCTAACGAAAAGGGGATCGCGACGCGCGCCGCGTCCAACGCCGTCATCAACGCCCTCGGCCCCAAAATTCCCGAGCTCGTGGGCGGCGCCGCCGACCTCTCGACGTCGACCAAAACGATCATCAGCTCCAGCGATCGCCTCGAGCGCGACACCCCGCGCGGACGCAACCTCTTCTACGGGGTGCGCGAACACGCGATGGCGGCGATCATGAACGGCATGTACGTGCACGGCGGCATCATTCCGTTCGGCGGCACGTTCCTGATTTTCTCGGACTACATGCGGCCGCCTACCCGGCTCGCCGCACTCATGAAGATCCGCCCGATCTACGTGTTCACACACGACTCGGTCGGGCTCGGCGAAGACGGCCCGACGCATCAACCCATCGAGCAACTCGCCGCACTTCGCGCGATTCCGGGTATGACGGTGTTCCGACCCGCGGATGCCGCGGAGACCGCCGAAGCATGGGCGACGGCGCTCGAGATCACGAACGGGCCGGTGGCCTTCGCGCTCACGCGACAGAACGTCCCGATCCTCGATCGATCGCGCTATGCGCCGGCCTCGGGCGTGGCCCGCGGCGCCTATGTGCTCTCCGACGTCGACGGCGCCGGCCCCGACGTGATCCTTCTCGGCAGCGGCTCCGAAGTACACATTCTCCTCGCCGCGCAGGAGCAGCTGCTGTCGGCCGGCATCCGCGCTCGCGTGGTGAGCGTGCCGAGCATCGAACGATTTTACGCACAGCCGGTATCGTATCGTGATCAGGTATTGCCGCGCACGAATCATCATCGCATCGCGATGGAAGCCGCGAGCCCGCAGCCGTGGTACCGGCTGGTCGGGGACTCGGGCGTCGTGATCGGACTGGAGCGGTTCGGCGCGTCCGCGCCGTACGAGCGGATCTACCGCGAGCTCGGCCTCACGGCAGAGCACGTGGTGTCCGCGGCGCGCACGATGCTCAATCGCTGACGACTAACGGAGGATCGATGACTACCGTCCATACGACGAGCAAGATGATGGCGCTCCTCGCCCTCGGGCAGAGCGTCTGGCTGGACTACCTGCGGCGCGACATGATCCAGAGCGGCGACCTCGCCGCCCGCGTCGCCGACGGCCTGCGCGGCATGACCTCGAATCCCAGCATCTTCGAGAGCGCGATCGCCGGCAGCAAGGACTACGACGCCGCCCTCGCGCGGCCGGCCGTCCGCTCCAAATCGGATGCCGACGCCTTCGAAGCGATCGCCGTCGAAGACGTGCGCATGGCCGCCGATGTGTTCCGCACCGTTTACGACTCTACCGACGGCGCCGACGGCTTCGTGTCGATCGAAGTGAGCCCCAAGCTCGCCCGCGATACGCAGGGCTCGCTGGAGGAGGCGCGCCGGCTGTGGCGCGAAGTGGGCCGGCCTAACGTTATGATAAAAATCCCCGGCACGCGCGAAGGGTGGGCCGCCATCGAGCAGGCGCTCGAGGAGGGCATCAACATCAACATCACCCTGCTGTTCTCGGTCGAGCACTATCGCGCGGTCGCCGAGGCCTACCTCAACGCGATGGAGGCGCGCATCGCCGCCGGCAAGCCGGTGCAGCGCGTGGCGAGCGTCGCCTCGTTCTTCGTGAGCCGCGTGGACACCGAAGTCGACAAGCGCCTGGAGAAGATCGGCGGCACGGCGACATCGCTGTTAGGCCAGGCCGCGATCGCCAACGCCAAGCTGGCCTACGAGCTGTTCGGCGAGCTGTTCAGCGGCCCGCGGTGGAGCAAGCTTCGCGATGCCGGCGCGCGCGTCCAACGCCCGCTCTGGGCGAGCACGAGCACCAAGAATCCGAACTACGGCGACGTGCGATACTTGGAAGGCCTCATCGGACCCGAGACGATCAACACCGTGCCGCCCGAAACGCTGCAACTGTTCGAGGAACACGGCGTCGTTCGCCGCACGCTGTCCCCGCGCGCCGACGATGCCCGCGACACCATGCGCCAGATCGCCCAAGCGGGCATCGACTTCGACGACGTCACGCAGACGCTCGAGGACGAAGGCATCGAGAAATTCGACGTGTCGTATCGCAAACTCCTCGGCGTCATCGCGGGCAAGCGGCAGGCGCTCGGCGTCGCCTCGCGCGCGTGAGCGCTGCTCGCCCGATGCCCACCGACGGCATCACGCACCTGTTCTTCGATGTCGGCGGTGTACTGGGAACGGCAGGGTGGGGCACCCCGGATCGCGCCGAAGCCGCGAAGCACTTCGGCTACGACGCGAAGGACGCCGAACGCCGGCACGACGGCGTCGTCACCGCCTGGGAAACGGGGAGGATGACGATCGACGAATATCTCGACCACACCGTATTCGCGCAGCCGCGCCCGTTCACGCGCGAGGCGTTCATCGCGTACATGCGGAGCCGCAGCGTGCCTAACGAAGAGTCGCTGGCCGTGGCGCGCGCGCTCGCCCGCACCGGGCGCTACCGCATGTTCACGCTGAACAACGAGTCCGAAGTGCTCAACCTGCACCGCATCTCGTACTTCGGCCTCGACGACATCTTCCACGCGTTCCTCTCGTCGTGCTGGCTCGGCGTGTCGAAGCCGACGCGGCGGGCGTACCAGCTCGCGCTCGCGTTCACCCGGGCGACGCCCGCGTGCAGCGTGTTCATCGACGACCGCGAAGAAAATCTCGAGCCGGCGCGCGACGCCGGCATGCACACCATCCTCTTCACGTCTGCCGCCGACCTCCGTGCAGCGCTCGGCGCGTTAGGCATCAACTTCTGATCGGATCTGGAACTATGCGATTGGGCATGATCGGACTCGGCCGCATGGGCGGCAACATGACGCGACGGCTGCTCGGCGCCAAACACGAGGTCGTCGCGTTCGACCGCAGCGCCGATGCGGTGAAGGAGCTGGCAGGGTTGGGCGCGATCGGAGCGGCGTCGCTCGCCGACGTGTGCTCCAAACTGTCGGCGCCGCGGATCGTGTGGATCATGGTGCCCGCCGGCAAGCCGGTCGATGACACCATCGCCCAGCTGCTGCCCCAACTCTCGACCGGCGACATCATCATCGATGGCGGCAACTCCAATTTCCACGATACCGTGCGCCGCGGCCGAGAGCTCCACGCCAAAGGCATCGAGTTCGTCGACTCGGGCACGAGCGGCGGCGTCTGGGGACTCGAGAACGGCTACTGCCTCATGGTCGGCGGCGACGACAAAGCGGTGTCGACCTGCGAACCGATCTTTCGAGCGCTCGCGCCACAGGATGGGTACGCGCACGTCGGCCCAACGGGAAGCGGCCACTACGTCAAGATGGTGCACAACGGCATCGAATACGGGATGCTGCAGGCGTTCGCCGAAGGCTTCGAGATTCTGCATGCATCGAAGGAGTTCGACATCGATCTGCACCAGGTTGCCGCCGTCTGGAACCACGGCAGCGTCGTGCGCTCGTGGATCAACGAGCTCGCCGAATCCGCGTTCTCGCGCGATCCATCGCTCAAGGACCTGCGCGGCTACGTCGATGATTCCGGCGAGGGACGCTGGACGGTGCAGGAAGCGATCGACCTCGACGTTCCCGCGCCGGTGATCACATTGTCGCTGCTCACGCGGCTGCGCTCGCGCCAATCCGAATCGTTCGGCGCCAAGGTGATCGCAGCCTTACGCCACGAATTCGGCGGACACGCGGTGCACTCGGCATGAGCACGCCGATCGTTGCGCCGGCAACGCTCGCGCACGAGCGGGTTGCCGAACCGCAGATGCGCAAGGCAGCTCGCTGCGCCATGGTCATCCTTGGCGCCGGCGGCGACCTCACTCGGAGAAAGCTGATGCCGGCGCTCGCCCACTTGGCGTGCGACGGTCTGCTCGACCCCGAGTCGATCATCATCGGCGTTGGGCGCGACAATTACACCGACGATTCGTTTCGCGCCGCGATGAGCGATGCGCTCAAGAGCTCCGACGAAATCAAAGTCACGGACGGACCGGAGCTCACCAAGTTTCTCGGCATGCTGCGATTCGTGCGCGGCGATCTGAAATCGGCCGATACGTACAAGGCCGTGACACAGCGCGTTGCCGAATTCGAGGGCGAAGACGACAGCGAAGCGGGGCGACTCATCTATCTCGCGATCCCGCCGAGCTTGTATCCCGATGCCGCCAGACGCGCGTCGGAGAGCGGTCTCGTCCCGCGCACCGTGCGCGATGACAAGAAGTGGGCGCGCATCGTGATCGAAAAACCGTTCGGGCGCGATCTCGACAGCGCACGCGCACTCGACAAGTTGTTGCTCTCCTTGTTTTCCGAGCAGCAGATCTACCGCATCGATCACTATCTCGGAAAGGAAACCGTCCAGAACATTTTGGTGCTGCGGTTCGCGAACTCGATCTTCGAGCCGGTGTGGAACCGGAATTTCGTGCACCACGTGCAGATCACGGCCGCCGAGACGGTGGGCGTGGAACACCGGGCGTCGTATTACGAAGAGTCGGGTGTGATCCGCGACATGTTTCAGAACCACCTGATGCAGCTGCTGACGCTCACCGCGATGGAGCCGCCTAACGCATTCGACGCCGATGCCGTGCGCGGCGAGAAGGCCAAGGTGCTCGGCGCCATTCACCCGATCGCGCCCGAAGACGCCGACGACATGTCGGTGATCGGACAGTACGACGCGGGTGAAGTGAACGGCGAGCACGTGATCGCGTACCGCGACGAGCCCGGCGTCGCCAAGGACTCGCGGGTGCCGACGTACGCCGCCATCCGGTTCACGGTGGACAACTGGCGATGGCACGGTGTGCCGTTCTTTCTGCGGTCGGGCAAGCGTCTTGCCAAGCACGCCACTGAAATCGCCGTGCAGTTCAAGGAGCCGCCGCACTCGCTCTTTCGCATCCGCGGCGGGTTGCCGATCGAGCGCAACGTGCTCGTGATGCGCATCCAGCCGGACGAAGGCATTTCGTTGCGATTCGAGACCAAGGTGCCCGGCGTGGATGTGCAGATGGCGCCGGTCCGCATGGTGTTCAACTACGCCGACGCGTACGGGCAGTCGGCGCACCCGGCATATGAAACGCTGCTGCTCGACTGCATGTTGGGCGACGCCACGTTGTTCGCCCGCTGGGACGAGGTGGAAGCGTCGTGGCGGATCATCGATCCGATCATCGATGGGTGGAAGAATCCCGGCTTGGTGAAACTGCCGAACTACACCTCGGGCACCTGGGGGCCGTCGGCGGCCGACGCGCTGATGGCCAAGGACGGCGCGGCGTGGCGGGAGCCGTGACGGATGTGCGCGCGGCCGCCAAGCGCGACGCGGCCGTGCGCGCGGTCGAGGCCGTGCGCTCCGGCGCGGTCGTTGGGTTAGGCACCGGCAGCACGGCGGCGTTCGCGATCGAAGAGCTCGGCCGCCGCATCGCTGCCGGCGAGCTGCGAGACATCGTCGGCATCCCGACGTCGAACGCGTCACATCACCTGGCGCTCGAATACGGCGTCCCGCTCACCACCCTCGAGCGCCACCCGCGCGTGGACGTCACCATCGACGGCGCCGACGAGATCGATCCTGCCCGCCGCGTGCTCAAAGGCGGCGGCGGCGCGCTGTTGCGCGAGAAGATCGTCGCCACGCGCAGCGCGCGGTGGATTCTCGTCGTCGACCCGGGCAAGCTCGTGCCGCACCTGGGGGCGCGCTATCCGCTCCCGGTGGAAGTGGTCACGTTCGGCTGGCAGGCCCATTTGGACGCGCTGCGTGCGTTAGGCGCGGAGCCGATGCTGCGGTTAGGCGGTGCCGAACGCCCATTCCTGACCGACGAAGGCCACTACCTGATCGACGCGCGCTTCCCGAACGGCATTGCCGACCCCGACGCCGTGCACCGCGAGCTGCGCGCGCGCCCCGGTGTGGTCGACACCGGCCTGTTCCTCGGACTCGCCGCCGAGATCATCGTGGGCGCCTTCAGTCCGCCTTAACAGGTTCTCGCCCACGGAATCAGGTCCAGCCGCTCGTAAGGAATCGGCTGACCCGTCTTCTCGCACGTGCCGTATTCTTCCGGCCGATGATACAGCCGCTCCAGCGCCGCATCGATCTCCTCGAGCTCGAACGATTGTCGCGCCGCGTTGGACGCATCCAGCTCCTGATCTTCCGTGTCGGTTCCCAGATCGGCCAGGTGCACCGGCGCCGCGGACAACTCGCCTGATTCATCACGCAGCGACGACTCGGTCTTTGCGTGATAGCGCGCGAGATCGCGCGCCACGCGCTCTCGCTCCTCGAGTAGCCGTTTGCGAAAGTGTTCGAGTTGTGCTTTGGTGAGGGACATTTGTAAGGCGGACTGAGGACGGAACTAAAGGGCCAAAGAGCGAAAGGCCGACAAAACGGACATACCGGACGAGACCGGACGAGTAAAAAAAGGTTCTTCAGGAATTTCCGGGAAACATGGGGGTAAGGTGCAACGAAGGTTACGACCCTTGGATCGTGAGGCTGGGCCCGGCCGAGGAGAGTGATACGCTCATGAAGACGCGGACACGGCGCGGACACGACGGACACGACAGGACAAAACAAATTCTTTGATTCGTATCCGGGCTGTGCCCG
>Ga0207695_10002653_pt1 | contig 26145 bp, 24 predicted proteins | sample KBSC54metaG_FD_184354 | JGI IMG/M metagenome (GOLD analysis project Ga0207695, IMG submission 184354) | Corn rhizosphere microbial communities from Kellogg Biological Station, Michigan, USA - KBS C5-4 metaG (SPAdes) (version 2) | ecosystem: Host-associated > Plants > Roots > Rhizosphere > Soil...
GACGGCATTGCGCCGTCGGTCGGAGGCAGCTTAAACGTTTTTCCTGGACAGTTTGCCCGGCTCGACGCCGAGCTGCTTGAGCTTGCGGTACAAGTGCGTGCGTTCCAGGCCGGTGCGCTCGGCCACGCGCGTCATGCTGCCGTTCTCACGCACCAGGTGGTATTCGAAATAGGCGCGCTCGAAGGCGTCGCGCGCTTCGCGCAGTGGCAGGTCGAAGGAGATGTTGGAGGCATTGTCGACGATCGGCGCGTAGGCCGGCGCGGCAGTCAGGCCGTGGCCATGATGCAGCGTGTCGGCTGCACTGGGCGGCGCATAGGACGACAGCGGACTGGCGTGGTGATCAATGTTGTCGGCGCTGGCGGCGACGGTTGGCCGGATGTACGACACCGGACGCGCCGGTTCGCGGCTATGCGACAAGCCTTGCTGGACCGCTTTGAGCAGTTTTTGCAGGGCAATCGGTTTTTCGAGGAAATTGAGGGCGCCGATGCGCGTGGCTTCGACCGCAGTATCGATGGTGGCGTGGCCGGACATCATGATCACGGGCATGGTCAGCAAGCCGTCGCGCTGCCATTCCTTCAACAGCGTGACGCCGTCGGTGTCGGGCATCCAGATATCCAGCAGCACCAGATCGGGAACGCTGCCCGCTCTCAATTCGCGCGCTTGTTGCGCGTTCTCGGCGGTTGCTACGACATGTCCTTCATCGCCCAAAATTTCCGAGAGCAACTCGCGGATACCCATTTCGTCATCGACGACCAGGATGTTAGCCATGTGCCTGCTTTCCTCACTAGATATTTTTGAGATTTTCCGTGCAACCGCTGAACTCTTTACAGCACTGCTGCAAAAATCAATCTGGCTGGGTGTATGACTGGACGGTACGTGAAGTACGGCACGCAGACACACAATAACGCCGGGCTAATTCCGCAACCTTACTTGGTAAAGACCCATGTATCAACGGCAGCAATGAGAGAAATCTTAATCCTTATGCATCGGACGCTAACTTTAACAGCAAAATCAGTATTTTTGCGCCTCTTGTATCGCTACGATTTTGGATATCGATGCGACCTCCATGTTCGTCGACTATTTTCTTGACCATTGCCAAGCCCAAACCAGTACCTTTAGGTTTGGATGTTACATAAGGTTCGAAGGCGCTGGCTAAAATTTTCTGGCTGAAGCCCGGGCCATTGTCGGTAATTGATAGCCGGACGGCGCTGCGCGTGGCGCCGTCGGAGCCCTGATACTTGACCAGCTCGGTGACCACGTCAATGTGCGGCGCAATGTCGCCGTTCTCGGTGACCGCGTCCTGGGCGTTCTGCAGCAGGTTGTGGATGACCTGGCGCAGCTGGGTGGCGTCGCCCATCACCTTCGGCAGGTCCGGCGCCAGGCGCGCATGAATGGTGTCGCGGCCGTCGCCGGCGAGGTAGAGGTGCAGGATTTCCTCGGTCAGCGCGTTGAGGTCGAGCGCCGACGGCTTGGCCGGCGGCGTCTTGGCGTATTCGCGGAAGTCGTCGACCATGCGTTTCATGGCGCTGACCTGGTTGACGATGGTGGTGGTGCTCTTGTCGAGAATGGCGGCGTCCGCCGGCAGCAGCTTGTCGGCCAGGCGCATCTGCAGACGTTCGGCCGAGAGCTGGATCGGCGTGAGCGGATTCTTGATTTCATGCGCCAGGCGCCGCGCCACCTCGCCCCAGGCGATCGAGCGTTGCGCCGAAATGACCTTGCTGATGTCATCGAACACGACGACGTAGCCAACGCCGCTGTGCACCGGCAGGTGCGAGCCGCGCGCCAGCAGGATGGTCTTGCTGCCGTCCTTGCTGCTTTCGGTGTTGTCGCCGGCGGTGGTCGCGCCATTGCTGCTGCCGCGGTGCGGCAATTCGATCTGCTGTTGCCAGTGCAAGCCGTCTTCGGCGCTGTCGGCGAGGTGGGCGCGCTGCTCGGAGAAGGCCTTGATGACGGCTTCGGCAAACAGCGCCTGGCCGTCGATGGTGTGCAGCGGCGTGCCGGTGCTGCCGCTGAAATCGTAGCCAAGGATGCGGCGCACCGAGTCGTTGACGCTGACGATGCAAAATTCGCTGTCGAGCACCATCACGCCGGCGGACATGTTGGCCAGCACGGATTCCAGGTAGGCCTTGGCGTTTTCCAGTTCGGCGCGGTTCTTTTCGACCGAGGTGCGCGCTTCCAGCAATTGCCGCGTCATGGTGTTGAACGACTGCGTCAGTGTGCCGAGTTCGTCGGAAGTACTGACGATGGGGCGCGGCGAGAGGTTGCCTTCGGCCACCGCCTTGGTGCCTTCGGCCAGCAGCAGCAGCGGCTTGGCTAAGTCGCTGGCGATCAGGAAGGCGCTGGCGATGGCGCCGAAAATCGCCAGCAGCAGCGTCAGCGTGAGCGTGACGATGTAGATCTTGCGCAGCCCCGAGCGCGCCACCGAGCGCTGCTGGTATTCGCTGTAAGCCAGTCGCAAGGTTTCGGCGTTGGTGGCGAGGTAGTCCGGCACCGGCTGCAGGATCTGCAGGAAGCGGTTGTCGTTCTGCAGCCCCATGGCCTTGGACGAGGCGGGTACGGCGATGACCACGTGCAGGCGCAGGTTGCCGTCGGCGTCCGACTCGCCGTTGAGCGGGCGCGAGTCATCGCTTTCCACCACCGAAAAGCCGCGTGAAAGGCGGGCCTGGCGCATCATCGCGGAGGTCGGCAGGATGGGCGTGAGCACGCCGATACGGCCGCCGACGGCCGCCAGCACCTGGCCGTTGGCGTTGACGACGGTGATCTCCATGCTCTGGTCACGCTGGCGCGACAGGTAAGTGACCTGTTCCGACTCCGACATGTCGGACAGTTCCTGCGCCATGGTCCGCCCGCGCGAGGCCAGGTCGGTCAGGGACGAGTCGAGTGCGTTGCGGCCGAGGTTGAGGCCGGACTCCAGCGCCGCTTCCATGCGGACGTCGAACCAGGATTCGATCGAGCGCGACACGAACTGCACCGACACCAGGTAGATGACCGCCCCCGGCAAAATCCCGATCAGCGCAAATAGCATCACCAGCCGCGCCAGCAACCTGGAGCCGAATTTGCCGCGCCGGTAGCGTTTGTAGAGCCGCGTCAACAGCAGGATCACCAGCAACAGCAGGGCTACCGCGGCGAGCGCGTTGAGGCCCAGCAGCCAAGGGTAGTGCTGATCGAACAGGGCGGAGTTTTCGGAGGCGGAGGCCAGCAGGAACAGCAGGATGCTGATGACGCCGCCGCCCACCACCAGCAAATAGCGCAAGGTACGGGTCATTCGACTTTAAAGGTGAATTCTCGCCAGTCGGAGGAAAGCCGCCAGTCGCTGTTGTTGAGCGCGTTGATCTGGAACGGTTTGGGCAATTGCGCCACGTCCAGGCGCATGCGCAGGCCGACGTTGTAGATGTCGCCGGATTTGAGCGTGTTCTTGTCGGCGATGTTCCAGCGCGGCGGCCGGCGGATCAGCGACATGGCGTCTTCCAGCGAGGAAAAACTCTGCTGCAGCTGGCCGCTGGTGGACGCATGGTATTGCCGCGTCAGCACGTTATACGAAATGCGCACCGTGCGCGAAACCGAGATGGAGACCTCGTCGAACCAGTACCAGCGTCGCCGCGTAAGCTGGACGTCGGTGGTGAAATACAGCGGCACGCCGCGCACCAGTGCGTCTTCCAGGCTGCGGTTGAGCTCGAAGGCGTACGATGCAGACAACCGGTAGCCGTCGTCGGTGGCTTCCAGCCGGGCCTGGGTGACGTCGATTTCCGCGGCCTGGAGACCTGCCTGGCAAAACAGCAATACCAAGGCCAGCAGCATGCGTTGCAGCCATCGGGACGGATGTAGGGATGCGGCCGGGACCGCCGGTGGAAGTTGGCGGAATGACGGCAGATGCGTGGAAATAAGAGCCGATTGCGTCAATTCATGGTCCAGTTTTTTGAAACAGTGCATAGAACAGGCCGTCATGGTCGGTTTCTGCACTGGCGGTCGGCAGCATTTGACCTGGAGCTGGCAGTCGGACGGCGCAATGGCCAGCATCACCTTCTTTACCCTGATGGCGTCGGGCGAATGCGGCCGCTTGTTCTTCCGATTCCTGCGGCCACAATGAACACGTCACCAGCAGCAATTTACCACCCGGCTTTAGCATCTGCCAAAGATTGTCGAGTATTTGGGCGGAAAGTGTTGTGAGTTGCGCCGTGTCGGTTTTGCGGCGCAGCCAGCGGATATCGGGGTGGCGGCGCACGATTCCCGAGGCGGTGCACGGGACATCGGCGAGGATGCGGTCGAATTGCTTGCCGTCCCACCAATCCCCGCCGTTGCGGGCGTCGCCGGCCTGCAAGTGAGCCTTGAGTTGCAGGCGCTGCAGGTTTTCCTCGATGCGGCGCAGGCGTTTGGGATCATGGTCCAGCGCGATCAGGTCGAGTTCGGCGCATTCCAGAAGATGGCCGGTTTTGCCGCCTGGCGCCGCGCAGGCGTCCAGCACGCGCATGCCGTCGTGCACGTCCAGCAGCGGCGCCGCCATTTGTGCGGCGGCGTCCTGCACCGATGCCAGGCCATCCGCGAAACCCGGGATCTGGCTTACCGGTAACGGTTTGTCGAGCCGCACGGCGTCGGCGCCGACCTGGTGCGCGCCGATGCCATTGAGGGCCAGCAGGTGCAGGTAATCGGGCACGTTGGACTTGCGGCGGTTCACGCGCAGCGTCAGCGGCGGCGCGAGGTTGCCGGCGCGCAGGATGTCTTGCCATTGCGCCGGATAGGCGCCTTTGAGGCGGTCGATCCACCAGGTCGGATAATTCCAGGCGCCGGGCGGGGTCTTTTCCACTTGCGGCAACAGCGTCGCGCGTTCGCGCAGGAAGCGTCGCAGGATGGCGTTGACCACGCCCTTGGCATGGCTCATGTCGGCGTCGGCGGCTGCGGCTTCGACGGCCTGGTTGACCACGGTGAAGGCGTCGTAGGCCGGATTCTCTTCATCCAGCAACAGGCTCAATGAACAGGTCAGCAAGCCGTGCAGTATTTCCGGTTGCGGCGGCTTGTCGGCGAGGAGGGCCAGCACGCCGTCGGCCAGGCCGAGCCGGCGCATCGACAGGTAAGAGAGGTCCTGGATCGCGCCGCGCGCCTGCGGCGTCATGTCAGGGTGGGCGAACTGGCGCGCCAGGGCTTGCGGCAGCGCCGTGCCGGCACGCACGTCGACGATGGCGCGCGCAGCGCCGTGCAGGCCATGGGCCAGGGAATCGATTTTCAGGGAAAGATGGTTCACATTATTGCTTGCTAAGGGCCAGTTTGACGCCGAGGCCGATGAAGGCGCCGCCGATCACGCGTTCCAGCCATGTTTTGAGACGCGAACTTGACGATGCCCGGGCGCCCATGCGGAGCGTCAGTGTACCAGCCGCGAAGGCGGTGGCGCTATTCCAGAACGTCGACATGACGATGAAAGTCTGCCCCGCAGCAAAAAGGCCCCTGTCTTGTGCGCCGGCCCTGCGCCACGCTGCGGCCGACGATGTAGGCGGTGTCGGGCCCGGGCGTCAGGTTGAGCAGGAAGACCGCCAGGCAAAACAAGCCGAAATCGGAGATGCCGAAGTAATTCATATGCCGGCTATGTCGTTATAGAGAATGACAAGCAGGATTGTAGCCATGGACGTCGCGCCTCGCATGAAGTCCCGGAGGGGGCATGCCGTCAGGCCGGCTCCGGCAGGATCCGGTCAATTCGGCTACAGTGTGCTCCTCGTTTTCGATCGAAGGCACCGTCTCATGGACACCGCAGCAGCTTTGCAAGGCAAGCAACAGGATATCGCCGGCTGGATGATCACGCTGCTGGCGGCCGCCTGCGGCATCATCGTCGCCAATCTTTATTACGCCCAGCCGTTGATCGGCCCGATCGCCGTCGCCACGGGCATCTCGCCGGGCGCCGCCGGCCTCATCGTGACCCTGGCGCAGATCGGCTACGGCCTCGGCCTGTTGTTCATCGTGCCGGCCGGCGACCTGATCGAGAACCGCAAGATGGTGCTGGTGCTGCTGGCGATCACCTGCGTCGCGCTGGTCGGCGCTGCCTATGCGCAGAGCGCCGCGCAATTCTTCCTGGCGGCATTCGTGATCGGGGTCAGTTCGGTCGGCGCCCAGGTGCTGGTGCCGTATGCCGCGCACATGTCGCTGCCGGAGACACGCGGTCGCGCGGTCGGCAATGTCATGAGCGGCTTGCTGATGGGGATTTTGCTGGCGCGGCCGCTGTCGAGCCTGGTGGCGGACTTGCTCGGCTGGCATGCCATCTTCGGCATGTCGGCCGTGGTCATTGCCTTGCTGGCACTGGTGCTGGCGCGCTACCTGCCGGCGCGCCGCCCCCCTGCCGGCATGCATTATTTCGCCTTGCTGGCGTCGATGTGGCATCTGGTGCGGACCACGCCGATCCTGCGCCGGCGCTCGGCTTACCACGCCATGATGTTCGCGGCGTTCAGCCTGTATTGGACGACTTCGCCGCTGTTCCTGGCCGGCCCGACCTTCAACATGTCGCAAAAAGGCATCGCGCTGTTTGCCTTCGCCGGCGTGATCGGCGTGATTGCGGCGCCGATTGCCGGGCGCGTGGCCGACCGCGGCTGGAGCCGTCCGGCCACCTGCGTGGCCATGCTGGCGGTGGCGGCTTCGTTCCTGATGACGCATTTCTGGAGTGGTGGACGCGAATCGTCACTGGCGGTGTTGCTGGGCTCGGCCATCCTGCTCGACTTCGGCGTCTCAGCCAACCTGGTGCTGAGCCAGCGCGCCATCTACGCGCTCGGCGGCGAAATCCGCAGCCGCCTCAATGGTTTGTTCATGGCCACTTTCTTCGGCGGCGGCGCGCTCGGTTCGGCGCTGGGCGGATGGATTTATGCGCAGGGGGGCTGGAGCGCCACTACCTGGCTGGGTTTTGCGTTCCCCGCGCTGGCCCTGCTGTACTACTGCACTGAACTGGGCGCTCGCCGGAAGTAATCCTTTTCCGTCGTCCTTTTCAGCCGGCTGAAACGACTGCAGGAGCCCATGGCTCCTGCAATTTGGTGCATCAATGAATCTGTCCGACTAAGCTCAGACGCCCCACAGCACGTCGTAATTCCCCTTCTTCGCTTCCCGCAGCATGTCCAGCAGCGGATACGCGCGCGCCGAAAACGTCACCGGCTCGATCTTTTCATGGCCGTTGTCGTCGCCATTGGCGTTGTGATGCGCGTGCACATCGCGTTCCAGGGCTTCGGCGGCTTCATGCGACTTGCTGCTGTCGATCTGCTTCTCGATCAGCGCGACCGCGTCGGCGCTTTCGGCTGCGGTGATCACGCCGCGTTTGATGTCCTTGTGCAGCAGGTCGAGGATGGGCTTGGCATGGGATTCATACATGACAACATCTGCAGCCGCTTTTGATTTGAACGTTACCAGCATATTTCCTCAGGGTATTGGTGTTGATGAGAGCGTATCCGCCTGTTTCCTTCCGGATAACGCTTTGGCGCTTATTTTTTGCGCTTGATATTGCCTAATGGTTTACGGCAGGGTGACAGAATACCCCGGACGCGGCGCGCTTGTCATCTGCGCCGCAGCAGCAGGCGTGTCAGCTTGGAGCAAAGGAGGTGAAAAAGGTTTCAGCGTGTTCGGTTTCGATGGACTTCTCCGGGCCGACGATCAGCACCTGGTAGATGCGCTTGTCGCGCGCCAGCAGCCGCGCCATGAGCCGCATCGGCTGGCCGCGCGCCACGCCGGCGGCAACCACGTCGAGACTGCGGTCAACGGCGGGTTTGCCGGGAATCGTCGCGGCCGTCGGCGTGCCGCCGATATTGTTGAGCAGCGCGGTGCGCATCGCTTCCAGCGCCTTCGGCGTCTGCGCGGCGTCGGCCAGCTCGGCGGCGCCGACCGCGAAAGTGACGCCGTCGATCTCGGCAGCGGTCATGGTCATGGATACCGGCAGGCCGTCCAGGTCGATTTGGCGTGTGAACGAAGCCGGTTTGGCCGGCAACAGAACGGTGAACTGGATCTTTTCGCCGTGCGCTTCGCGCCAGTTGTATTTTGGCGAACAGGCCGTCAAGACACAGGCAAGGAGCGCGAGCAGGAGGAGGGAAAGGGCGGGGGAAAGGGCAGGGGAAAGGGCGGGGGATACCTGGCGCATGGTCATGGAAGAATCAGAAAAGAATCACCGAAGAATCAGGATGAATGGGACACCGCAGGCCGGCGCGAGAACGTCCGCACGCCGTAGACCACACCGATGCACAGCAGCACCGCACCAGCCAGCACGCGCAGGTCCGGCGCCGCACCGCGCAGCAGGAAAGCATACAGCAAGGCGGCCAGCGTTTCGAAGACGATCAGCTGTGCGACCAGTGCGGTCGGCAGCAACTGGCTGGCCTTGTTCCACAGCAGTGTGCCGAGCCACGATGCCGACAGTCCGATCACCAGCATCATGACGACGAAAAAGCCCGGACGGGGACCGAGCGGGAACGCGTATTCGCTGCCGGCGGCTGCGCCATACATCCCGAACAATGCAAAGCCGATCAGCGCCATTGGCAGCGTGGCCAGCCCCTGCGCGGTGGCCCAGGTGACCGAGTTGATGTGGGTGTGGGTGCGCAGGTAGCGTGAATTGACAATCGGATACCACGTCCACGCGGCGACGGCGCAGACCGCAATGATGCAGCCCAGCGCATAGTCGGCAGTGGAGCGCGTGTTGCCGATGGTGTCGCGCAGGCGTTCCAGTTCGCTGCTGTTGACCAGCGTCAGCCCCAGGCCCAGGATCACCAGCGATGGTGCCAGCCGGCCCCATGCAACCGATTCCGACACGTGGCCGGGACGCCAGTTGGCGCACACCGAAATCACAATCGGCAGGGCGCCGATCAGCATCGTCGGCAACGGTGCATCGGCCAGCTGGATCGCGGTGGCCAGCATGGCGTAGTACAGCAGGTTGCCCACCAGGGCGAGCTTGAAAGCGACGGTCCAGTCCTGCCGGCTCAGCAGTCCGATGCGACGGCGATCGAACCAGGCCGGCGCCAGAGCGATCAGGCCGAAGGCGACATAGCGTCCCAGTGACAAGACCACGCCGGGATAGTCGCCGAGCAGCAGCGGCGTGACGAAAACCAGGCCCCACATCAGGCCGGCGCACAGCGCGCAAAGTATTCCGATGAACATGAGAGGATCAGGTAAAAACCCGCAGGCATAACCTGCAAGTGTCGTCTTTTATTGGCATTCGCGCTGGAATTGTTCTTCCGCTTTGGCACGCCGGCTGTATTCGATATCGCCGGAAGGACGGCCCCCCAAACTGTTGGATGACTGCACCTGCAGGCCCGGCATCGATGACGGCGGCGGCATCGGCGCAGCCCGCCTGCCGTCGCGGCGTGGTCCTTCCGGGTAGACGTCGCGCGGTGCCTCGGGCGGGGCATGCCGGGCGCGGTCGATATCGGCGCGCAACTGGCGGCAGCGCGGGCTCAGGGGCGTTGGCGACTCTTTGTCGCCGGGATTTTTGGCGGTGTTGCCGAGGTCGAGGTTGAGGCCTTTTTTTACGCCGGCCGGCAAGGGATTCATGGCCTTGTCGATGTCGCGTTCACTGGCGATGCTGTCGGCGGCGTTTGAACTTGCGGCACCGAATGCGGCGCCGCTGGTCAAAGCCAGCAACAGGGAGGCGATGGCAAGGCGGACGAGCTGGTTCATGGCGACGGAATTTTTTCGAAGAGCCTCATGATAGCAAACGGCACCGCAGTGGCAGACGGGGAGAAATGACGGCAGATCATTCCAACCGACCAACGGCAATTCAAGAAGGAGACATTTCCCCATGCCTTATCCCAATCATCCCGCTTCTGCGCAATCCAACATGGCGGAACTGACGGTGCGCGGCGTCATTCTCGGCGCGCTCATCACCATCGTGTTTACGGCGTCCAATGTTTACCTCGGGCTGAAGGTCGGTCTGACTTTTTCGTCCGCCATCCCGGCGGCGGTGATTTCAATGGCGGTGCTGCGCCTGTTCGGTTCCGCCAGCATCCTCGAAAACAACATGGTGCAGACCCAGGCCTCGGCGGCGGGCACGCTGTCGTCGGTGATCTTCATCTTGCCCGGCCTGGTGATGATCGGCCATTGGCAGGGGTTTCCGTACTGGCAGACGTTCGGCATCTGCGCCGCCGGCGGCATGCTTGGCGTACTGTTTACGATTCCATTGCGGCGCGTGATGGTGGTGCAGAGCGAACTGCCGTATCCGGAGGGACTGGCGGCTGCGGAGATCCTGCGTGTCGGCAACGCTGACACCGCCGGCGGCGGCGACGACGTGCGCAAGGGACTCAACGATATCTGGGCCGGCAGCATCGTCTCGGCGGCGGTGGGGCTGGTCACCGGCGGCTTTCGGCTGCTGTCGGAGGGCTTGAATGTCTGGGCCGGCGTCGGCAACGCGATATTCCGCTTGCCGCTGGGTTTTTCTCTGGCCCTGCTCGGCGCCGGTTATCTGATCGGCATCGTCGCCGGCGTGGCGGTATTGATCGGCGTGATCATCAGCTGGGTGTTTGCCGTACCGATTCTGAGCCTGCTGACGCCCGCGCCTCAGGGCGCCGCCATCGCCACCTACGCCACCGGCCTGTGGAGCAGCCAGGTGCGATTCATGGGCGCCGGCACCATCGGCGTGGCGGCGGTGTGGACCTTGATCACCCTGTTCCGGCCGATGGTGGCTGGTGTGCGCGAGTCGCTGCGCAGCCGCAGCACGCTCGACGACGGCAGCGAGCGGCCGCTGACCGACCGCGATTTACCGGTGCGCGCAATTGCCGTCATCGGCGTCGCCGTGATGGCGTTGCTGACGCTGATCTTTGCGATGTTCCTCATCGACGCCCGTCTCTCGTTGCCGCTGTTGTGCGGACTGGTGGCCATGAGTCTGGTGTTTTCGTGCGTGTTTGGTTTCCTGGTGGCGGCGGCCTGCGGCTACATGGCAGGGCTGGTGGGCTCGTCGAGCAGCCCGATCTCCGGCGTCGGCATCATCGCGATGATCCTGGTGTCGTTGCTGTTGCTGGCGTCGGGCAGCGTCGATCACCTGCTCGATGCGCCCGGTTCCAGCAAACTGCCGATTGCGCTGGCGATCTTCGTGACCTCCGCCATCATCGCCATCGCGGCCATCGCCAACGATAACCTGCAAGACCTCAAGACCGGCTGGTTGGTGGGCGCAACCCCTTATCGCCAGCAGATCGCACTGCTGATCGGATGCGCGGTCGGCGCTGCAGTGATCTCACCGATTCTGGAGCTGCTTTACAACGCCTATGGTTTCGTCGGCGCGCTGCCGCGACCCGGCATGGATGCTTCGCATGCATTGGCGGCACCGCAGGCGACGCTGATGACGGCGATCGCCAATGGCATCTTCACGCATCAGCTGAACTGGACCATGATCCTGATCGGCGTGGCCATCGGCGCAGTGCTGATCGTCATTGATATCGTCCTGGAAAGAGGAGGCAGCAAGGCGCGCGTGCCGGCGCTGGCGGTCGGCCTCGGCATCTACCTGCCGCCCTCGGTCGGCATGGCGCTGGTGGCGGGCGCACTGATCGCCTGGGGTTTGCAGCTGCATCTGGCCAAACGCAAGGCGTCCGGCGACAAGGTCGGAGCCGAGCGCATAGAGCGGCGCGGCGTCCTCGTCACCTCCGGGCTGATTGTCGGCGAAAGCCTCATGGGCGTGATCCTGGCCGCCGTGATCGGCGCCACCGGACGCGATGATCCGCTGGCGCTGGTCGGCGCCGGTTTTGCATCGGCCGCACAGTGGCTGGGATTGGCGGTGTTCGCACTGGTGATCGCGTGGTTCGTGCGCAGGCTGCTCAAGGCAGCCTGAGGAGGGCGACGTGTTACTGCTCGCGCAGTGCGCGTCGATATTGGATCGCCTCGGCGATATGCGCCTTGCCGATGACGGGGGTTGCCGCCAGGTCTGCGATGGTGCGCGCGACTTTCAGCACGCGATGATAGGCGCGCGCCGACCAGTTCAGGCGTGTCATCGCGGTACGCAGCAAGTCTTCGCCGGCGGCGTCGGGTTTGCAGTGCAGGTCGATTTCGGTGGTCGACAGCAGATGGTTGCTCTTGGACTGGCGCTGCTGTTGCGCCGCGAAGCTGTGCGCCACGCGGGCGGCAATGCGCGCGGAAGTCTCGCCGGCCGCCTGTTGCAGCAAATCGTCGTGGGCGATCGCACCGACCTGGATTTGCATGTCGATGCGGTCCAGCAGCGGGCCTGAAATTTTCCCTTGGTAACGCGTCACCTGATCCGGCGTGCAACGGCATTCGCGATGCAGCGCCCCAAGGAAGCCGCACGGGCAGGGATTCATCGCGGCAATCAGTTGGAAACGCGCCGGAAAATCGGCCTGGCGCGCCGCCCGCGAAATCGTGATCTGGCCGGATTCGAGCGGCTCCCGCAATACTTCCAGCACCTTGCGATCGAATTCGGGCAATTCGTCGAGGAACAACACGCCGCGATGGGCCAGCGAAATTTCGCCCGGACGCGGCGTGCCGCCGCCACCCACCAACGCGACGCCGGATGCGGTGTGATGCGGCGAGCGGTAAGGGCGCACCTTCCAGCGCGCGGCGGAAAAGCCGCCGGTCAGCGATTGCACTGCCGCCGATTCCAGCGCTTCTTCATCGGTCATGGGCGGCAAGATGCCGGGGAAACGCGCCGCCAGCATCGACTTGCCGGTGCCGGGCGGTCCGACCAGGAGCACGCTGTGACCACCGGCCGCAGCGACTTCGAGCGCGCGCTTGGCTTGCAGCTGGCCTTTGACGTCGGCGAAATCGAGATAGGCGGGAGCGGCCGGCTTCAGTGTCGGCAGGTGCTGGGTGAGACGGGCGCCACTGTCGGCTCCGCGCGCGGCGAAATGCGCGCAGACCTGCAACAGCGAATCGGCGGGAAAAATCGTGGCGTCGGCAACCAGTGCGGCTTCGTCGGCGTTGTCGCGCGGCAGGATGAAGGTACGCCGGCAGCCATCGCTCTGATGCGAGGTGCGCATGGCGTAGGTCATCGCCAGCGCGCCGCGGATCGGCCGCAAGTCGCCCGACAAGGACAGTTCGCCGGCGAATTCATATTCATCCAGGTCGTCGCCGGGCATTTGCCCGGATGCAGCCAGGATGCCGAGCGCAATCGGCAGGTCGAAACGGCCGGATTCCTTGGGCAGGTCGGCCGGCGCCAGATTGACGGTGATCCGCTTGGCGGGAAATTCGAAGCGCGCATTTTGCAATGCGGCACGCACGCGGTCCTTGGATTCCTTGACCTCGGTTTCCGGCAGGCCGACGATGGTGAAGGACGGCAAGCCGTTGGCCAGGTGGACTTCCACCGTGACCTGCGGCGCCTGCATGCCCGCCAGCGCACGGCTTTTCAATACGGCGAGGCTCATCGGGGGGAGGTCAGGAGGCTTTCTGGCGCGCTTCCAGTTCGGCGACGCGGGCTTCCAGCTCTTCCAGCTTGGCGCGTGTCTTTGCGAGCACTTGTGCCTGGATGTCGAATTCTTCTCGGGTCACCAGGTCGAGTTTGGAGAAGCCCTGGCTGAGCATGGCCTTGACGTTCTTTTCAATGTCTTTGGCCGGGGAGTTCTCGATGGCCTTGTTGATTTTGGACTGAATATCTTCGAAGAATTGTGGTTTGTCCATGATGCTTCCTTTGATTGGGGTAATAACGATCCGACAAGTGTAGCGCTTCCGTAGTCCTGCGGGAAAACAAAGCACCGGAAAAGGCGCCGGTGTAATCGGCGTGAGGACGCTTCTTGTCAGAATGGCGTGGCACGGAAACGTTCAGCATTGGCTGAGGCAGCTGCCACTGGCTTTTAATAGGGCGACACGATTGCCGTCAATCCGGGAAACACCGGACACAAATTGATTGCAATTTTGCAACACTTTTAATGCGCACTTAACTGGGTAAAAAAACCACGCCCAGTTCTGCACCATAAAAAACGAGAAATTTCCCGAGGGAAAATGTTGTGTCGAAATTGTTGCGCACTATTGTTGTGCGGCGTTGTTTGTGTTTCACTCTAATGCACTATTTTTGGGAAAAAAAGAAAAAATGCCTAATTGGAATGTTGATTTGCGCTAAAAAAAGTAACGCAAACCGCTAAAAAAGGGTTGGCATGGCTCCTGCTATACAGATTGTGCAGAAATGAACAATTTGTTGTTTAACAGAAACTTAGAGGGACGCCATGAAAAAATTGATTCTTGCAACAGCAGTCGCAGCATCGTTTGTCGCCAGCTTCGCCCATGCGGAAGACGCTCCGAAGCCAGATAATGAAGTCACTTTCAATGCTGCGGTGGTTAATGACTACCGCTATCGCGGCCTGACACAAACGCGCTTCGACCCGGCTTTGCAAGTCGGAGCTGATTACACGCACAATCCGACTGGTCTGTACGCCGGTACATGGCTGACCAATATCAAATGGATCAAGGATGCAGGCACCCTGACCGGCACTAACACCAAAGGCAACGTCGAGTGGGATATCTACGGCGGCAAGCGCGGCGATATCGGCGGCGGCTTCACTTATGACGTCGGCGGTCTGTACTACTACTACCCTGGCAATACGCTGTCCAACAGCGGCGTCAAGAACGCCAACACATTCGAACTCTACGGCCAGGTCGGCTACGGTCCTGCGTACTTCAAGTACTCGCAATCGCTGACCAATCTGTTCGGCAACGTTAACAGCAAGTACAGCCAGTACTTCGATCTGGGCGCCAATATCGATACCTGGTATGGCGTGATCCTCGGCCTGCATGTCGGTCGTCAGAACGTCAAGGGCAGCAACAACGGCGTCTCCAACGACCAATACAGCTACACCGACTGGAAAATCGGCCTGAGCAAATCGTTTGACGAGTTGGCCGGCGTCACCTTGGGTGTTGCGTATCTGGGCACCAATCTGAAGGATGGCGTGCAAACAACTCCTGCTTCCGATGGCGCCAAGAATGTCGGCAAGAGCGGCTTCGTCGTTTCCCTCAGCAAAACTTTCTAATCGAGGTCGGTATGAAACTGATTACAGCGATCATCAAACCATTCAAGCTCGACGAGGTGCGTGAAGCCTTGTCGGCAATCGGCGTGCAAGGCATCACCGTGACGGAAGTCAAGGGTTTCGGCCGTCAAAAAGGCCACACCGAGCTGTATCGCGGTGCGGAATATGTTGTGGATTTCCTGCCGAAGACCAAAATCGAAGCCGCAGTCGACGATTCCATCGTTGAGCGCGCGCTGGAAGCCATCGAGGCTGCAGCACGCACAGGCAAAATCGGCGACGGCAAGATCTTTGTACAGGATCTGCTGGACGTTATCCGCATCCGTACCGGCGAAACCGGCAAAGACGCTCTTTAAGGGGGAACAGTAATGAGTATTAAAAATATGTTTTCAAGTGCGCTTGCAATCGGCACCTTGTTGTTGGCGGTAAGTTTCGCCGCACCGGTCCAGGCGCAAGACGCACCGAAGCCGGAAGCTGCAGCTGCAGCTGCCCCTGCGGCGGAAGCGCCGAAGGCTGACGCACCGAAAGCCGAAGCACCTGCAGCGGCTCCGGCTGCTGCTGCCGCCGCTCCTGCCGCAGCTGCGGCTCCGGCTGCCGCCGCAGCTGCGCCGGTGCTGGTCCCTAACAAGGGCGACACGGCCTGGATGCTGGTATGTACTGCATTCGTGATCCTGATGACCTTGCCGGGCCTCGGCCTGTTCTACGGCGGCCTGGTCCGCAGCAAGAACATGTTGTCGGTGCTGATGCAATGTTTCGTGATCTTCTCGCTGATCTACATCCTGTGGTTCGTCTACGGCTACAGCATCGCATTCACTGAAGGCAACGCGTTCTTCGGCGGCTTCGATCGTCTGTTCCTGCATGGCCTCAACGGCGACTCGACCACCGCGACTTTCAGCAAGGGCGTCGTGATCCCTGAATTGTCGTTCGTTGCCTTCCAGGGCGCGTTCGCAGCCATCACCGTGGCGCTTATCATCGGCTCTTTCGCAGAGCGCGTGAAGTTCTCCGCCGTGATCGTGTTCTCGATCCTGTGGTTCACTTTCTCGTACCTGCCGATGGCACACATGGTCTGGTTCTGGCCTGGTCCGGATGCATTCACCGACGCTGCCGCTGCAGAAAAGGCGACGGCGATTTCGGGCTGGTTGTTCCAGAAGGGCGCGCTGGACTATGCAGGCGGCACCGTGGTGCACATCAACGCTGCGATCGCAGGCCTGGTCGGCTCGTATGTGATCGGCAAGCGCGTCGGTTACGGCAAGGAAGCCTTCAAGCCGCATAGCCTGACTCTGACCATGGTCGGCGCCTCGCTGCTGTGGTTCGGCTGGTTCGGCTTCAACGCCGGCTCCGGTCTGGAAGCCAACGGCGGTGCTGCGTTGTCCTTCGTCAACACCATCCTGGCAACTGCTGCCGCAGTGTTGTCGTGGAGCTTCGGTGAATGGATCGGCAAGGGCAAGCCTTCGATGCTGGGTGCAGCGTCGGGTGCGGTCGCCGGTCTGGTGGCGATTACTCCTGCAGCCGGTTTCGTCGGTGTCTGCGGTGCGGTTGTGATGGGCCTGCTGGCCGGTCTGCTGTGCCTGTGGGGCGTCACCGGCCTGAAGAAGCTGCTGGGTTCGGACGATGCGCTGGACGTGTTCGGCGTACACGGCGTGGGCGGTATCCTGGGTGCGATCCTGACTGGCGTGTTCGCTGCGCCTAGCCTGGGCGGCACAGGTATCTATGACTACGTCGCCAACGCAGTCGCTCCCGACTACTCGATCGGCGGTCAGGTCTGGATTCAGTTCCAGGGCGTGCTGACTACCGTGATCCTGTCGGGCGTGGTCTCCTTCATCGCCTACAAGCTGGTCGACATCGTGATCGGTCTGCGTGTGACGGAAGAAGAAGAACGCGAAGGTCTGGACATCTCCAGCCACGGCGAATCGGCTTACCACTCTTAATCAGTTTCCCGGGGGCCTCGGCCCCTTTCAGAAGCGCCCGCGACTCCGGTCCGGGCGCTTTTTTTACGCCTCTTTAAAAAAACGACAACGCCGCCATGTAAAAGGCCTCTCCACCAGATATTGCCGTGTGGCGGACGACGTAATAGCCAGAATCCCGCTAAAATGGCCGGTTCCTGTCGGTTTTGTTATCGGTTCTTTCCATCGATCACCGGTCGCTATTTCGTCCAATCGCTACCCAGCACGCGCAGAAGGTCTTTTTATGGTTCCGCATCTTGTCACCGCCCTCAACGGTCCGCTTCTCGACCTGGAAAAGAAAATCCTGGGCGCCACTCCCGCGATCGAGCGCTGGTTCCGCATGGAGTGGCAAGAGCACACGCCGCCGTTCTATTGTTCGGTCGACCTGCGCAACGCCGGCTTCAAGCTGGCGCCGGTGGACACCAACCTGTTCCCGGGCGGCTTCAACAATCTGTCGCCGGAAATGCTGCCGCTGGCCGTGCAGGCCGCGATGGCTGCGATTGAAAAATATTGCCCGGACGCAAAAAACCTGTTGCTGATTCCGGAGAACCACACGCGCAACAGCTTCTACTTGCAAAACGTCGCGCGGCTGATGCAGATCTTCCGCCAGACCGGCCTGAATGTACGCCTGGGCACGCTGGAAGACATCAAGAAGCCCAAGCAGATCGACCTGCCCGATGGCAGCACCATCACGCTGGAGCCGCTCGAGCGCTCCAAGAACGGCCGTCGACTGGGTTTGAAGAACTTCGATCCCTGCACCGTGCTGCTCAACAACGACCTGTCGATCGGCATTCCGTCTGTGCTGGAAAACCTCGACGAGCAAAATGTCTTGCCGCCGCTGCACGCCGGCTGGGCGGTGCGCCGCAAGAGCAACCACTTCTCGGCCTACGACGACGTCGTGAAGAAATTCGCCAAGCTGGTCGACGTCGATCCGTGGATGCTCAATCCGCTGTATGCCAAATGCGGCGAGCTCAATTTGCAGGAAGACGCCGGCTCGGATTGCCTGGCCGACAACGTCAGCAGCCTGCTGTCGAAGATCCGCAAGAAGTACAAGGAATACGGCATCAAGGAACAGCCGTTCGTGATCGTCAAGGCCAACGCCGGCACGTACGGCATGGGCATCATGACCGTCAAGGACGCCAGCGAGGTCAAGGACCTCAATCGCAAGCAGCGCAGCAAGCTGGCGGTCGGCAAGGAAGGCCTGGAAGTCAATGAACTGGTGATCCAGGAAGGCGTGCACTCCTTCGAGCGCATCAACGAAGCGGTGGCCGAGCCGGTGGTCTACATGATCGACCGTTACGTCGTGGGCGGTTTCTATCGCGTCCACGCCGATCGCGACATCAACGAAAATCTGAACGCCCCCGGCGCGCATTTCGTGCCGCTGGCGTTCCAGCAGCAGCACGCCTTGCCGGACCTGCAGGCCAAGCCCGGCACCGCAGCGCCGAACCGTTTCTACATGTACGGCGTGGTGGCGCGCTTGGCGCTGCTGGCTGCTTCGCTGGAAATGGAAAAGACCGATCCGAATCCGGAAGTCTATTAATTTTTACCTGACGGACATTTCATGAAAATCGCTTTCCTCGCCGATCCGCTCGACACCTTCAAGACCTACAAGGACTCGACCTTCGCCATGATGCGCGAAGCCGCCCGCCGCGGCCACGCCATCTACGCCTTCGAGCAGACCGACATCGTGCTGGAAAGCGGGCTGGTCACCGCCAACGTTGCGAAGATCACGCTCACCGGCGAGGCCGATGACTGGTACCGCGCCGATGCGCCGGCGTCGACCTTCCTGTCGGAGTTCGACGCCATCGTGATCCGCAAGGATCCGCCGTTCGACATGGAATACATCTATACGACGTATCTGCTGGAACTGGCCGAGAAGCAGGGCGCACGCGTTTTCAACAAGCCCGAAGCGATCCGCAGCCACAATGAGAAACTGGCGATTGCGCAGTTCCCGCAATACACTGCGCCGACCTTGGTCACGCGCGACGCCAAGCGGTTGCGCGCCTTCCACGCCGAGCACAAGGATGTGATCCTGAAGCCGTTGGATGGCATGGGCGGCATGGGTATCTTCCGCATCGGCCAGGACGGCATGAACCTCGGTTCGGTCATCGAGACCCTGACCGACAACGGCAACCGGACCATTATGGCGCAGCGTTTCATCCCGGAAATTTCCAAGGGCGACAAGCGCATTCTGCTGATTGGCGGTAAAGTGGTGCCGCACGTTTTGGCGCGCATCCCGCAAGGTGGGGAAGTGCGCGGCAATCTGGCGGCCGGCGGTCTCGGCGTGGCGCAACCGATTTCCCCGCGTGAGCTGGAGATCGCGGAAGCGCTGGCGCCGGTATTGGCGCAGCGGGGGTTGTTGCTGGTAGGATTGGACGCTATTGGCAATTATTTAACAGAAATCAACGTCACCAGTCCGACTTGTTTCCAGGAAATCACGCAGCAAAGCGGCTTCGATGTCGCCGCCATGTTCGTCGATGCGCTGGAAACCGCAGTCGCAGGCAGCTGAAGCAATCAATCCGGCGCCCAGTCTGGCAACGTACATATAGCAAGTAGAAATTCATGGTCGGTATCCTTCTCCTCACGCATGCCCCGCTGGGTCAGGCTTTCATTGCAGCGGCCACGCATGTTTTCCGCGGCTTGCCGGAACGCATCGAAGCAATCGACGTCATCGCCGACCAGAACCCGGCAGAAGTGCAGCGCATGGCGGCTGACGCCGTGCACCGCCTTGACGACGGCAGCGGCGTGCTGGTCATTACCGACGTCATGGGCGGCACGCCGTCCAACTGCACCGGTTACCTGTGCGCGATCGACAACGTCGAAATCATCGCCGGCATCAGCCTGCCGATGCTGCTGCGCGCGCTGACCTATCGCAACGACACGCTCGACGTCGTCATGGAAATGGCCTTGGCCGGCGGCCAGAGCGGCGCCGTCCGGATCGACAACCGCATTCGCGTTTCATCCCAATAAAAGCACAAAGAAAGAATTGCCATGATTCAAAAAGAACTTGAGATCATCAACAAGCTCGGTCTGCATGCGCGCGCGTCGGCCAAATTCACGCAACTGGCGTCCAAGTACAAGTGCGAGGTCTGGATGACCTTCAATAAGCGCCGCGTCAATGCCAAGTCCATCATGGGTGTGATGATGCTGGCCGCGGGCAAGGGCACCAAAGTGCTGCTGGAAACCGAAGGAGACGACGAACAGGATTGCTTCAATGCACTGGAAGCCCTGATCCTCGACCGTTTCGGCGAAGGCCAGTAATCTCGGTAAAGTCGTAAGTCTTCGAATTTCCCTCGTTTGTTTTCCTCTTGTTTTGCCGCACGATTGCTAAAAAACGCGTTGTCCGGTAAGGTTTTGAGAGCTACCGCGCATGAACACAGATGACGGCATAACAAAATAACGCAGGAGACAAACGCGATGGCATCTTTCACCTTACACGGCATCCCGGTTTCCAAGGGGATCGCCATCGGTCGCGCGCATTTGCTCGCGCCGGCCGCGCTGGACGTCAAACACTATCTGATCCCCGAAGAGCAGGTTGAAGCCGAAGTCCTGCGCCTCAAGAGCGCGATCGCTGCCGTCCACCAGGAACTGCAAACCATCCGCGACGACTTGCCCAAGGAAGCGCCGCCCGAGCTGGGCGCCTTCATTGACGTGCATGCATTGATCCTGTCGGACCCGATGCTGGCCGAAGTGCCGCTCAACATCATCCGTCATCGCTATTACAACGCCGAATGGGCGCTGGTGACGCAGATCGACGGCCTGTCGGCGCAGTTCGACGAAATCGAAGATCCCTATTTGCGCGAGCGCAAGGCCGACATCCAGCAAGTCGGCGACCGTGTACTCAAAGTGCTGACCGGCAGCGCCATCAGTCTGCCCCCGACCGCGGGAGAGGGCGCAACCGCCAGCATCATCGTCGTTGCACATGATATTTCGCCGGCCGACATGCTGCAGTTCCGCGACGGCGCCTTCGCCGGTTTCGTCACCGACCTCGGCGGCCAGAATTCGCATACCGCGATCGTCGCGCGCAGCCTCGACATCCCGGCCGCCGTCGGCATGAACAACGCCTCGGTATTGGTCAAGCAGGAGGACGTGCTGATCATCGACGGCGACGCCGGCGTGACCATCGTCAATCCGTCGCCGCTGGTGCTGGCGCAATACCGCGCGCGCCAGGAGCGCATGCTGCGCGACCGCAAGAAACTCGGGCGGCTCAAGAAGACGCCTGCGATCACCCAGGACGGCACCGAAATCACGCTGCTGGCGAATATTGAATTGCCCACGGATAGCGGTCCCGCGCTGGAAGCTGGCGCCAACGGCGTCGGCCTGTTCCGTTCGGAATTCCTGTTCATGGGCCGCGCCGGGCATCTGGAAAAATTCCCGTCCGAAGACGAACAGTTCGAGTCGTATTGCCAGACCGTGGTGTCGATGAAAGGGCGCCCGGTCACGATCCGTACGCTCGACGTCGGCGCCGACAAGCCGCTCGACGAAGACGAGCAGACCGCGTTGAATCCGGCCCTGGGCTTGCGCGCGATCCGCTATTGCCTGAGCGAACCGCAGATGTTCCTGACGCAGCTGCGCGCGATTTTACGCGCCTCGGCGTTCGGTCCGATCAAGCTGCTGATCCCGATGATGGCGCACGCGTTCGAGGTCGACCAGACGCTGGCGCTGATCGAGCAGGCCAAGGAGCAGCTGCGCCAACGCAAGCAGAAGTTCGACGAAGACATCGAGATCGGCGCCATGATCGAAATCCCGGCTGCGGCGCTGGCCTTGCCGATCTTCATCAAGCGCCTGGATTTCCTGTCGATCGGCACCAACGATCTGATCCAGTACACGCTGGCGATCGACCGCGTCGACCACGAAGTGGCGCATTTGTACGATCCCTTGCATCCGGCCGTGCTGTTCCTGCTGTCGAGCGTGATTTCGATGGCGCGCAAGGCCGACATCCCGGTCGCGGTATGCGGCGAAATGGCGGGCGACGTGAAATGGACGCGGCTGTTGCTGGGCATGGGTTTGCTGGAGTTCTCCATGCATCCTTCGCAACTGTTGTCGGTCAAGCAGGAAATCCTCAACAGCGACCTCACCCTGCTGGAGCCGCAGGTCAAAAAAGTGTTGAAGGCCACCGAGCCGGCCGCCATCGAGGCCGCCATGGCGCAATTGCGCGCCATCAACAGCGAACCGGAAATCAAAGCGACCGCTGCACGGCGCCGCTGACAGCACGACAGGGCATGCCGCCAATGGTGGTTTGACGGCATGCCCCGACTTGGTTATTCTTACACCACTGCGCCGATTTGAATGGTTTCTCCAAACCTCAGCTTGCGGGCGCCGGAACCCCGGGTTCCATCTAAATACGGCTAAAGCGAGCTTGGTGCACTACCAGACAAGCCCAGAATTTAGCCCGTGAGCGCAAGCTCCGGGCTTTTTTGTTTTCGGGCCCCTGAATCGGTAGACGGACATAACTGCAAGATAACGAAGAGAGCCCATGTCGATCGGAATCGTATCGCCGCAAATCATGCATTTCCCCGAGCCGCTGCCGCTCAAGAACGGTACGGCGCTGGCCGACTACGTGCTGACGTATGAAACCTACGGCACGCTCAATGCCGACAAGTCCAATGCCGTGCTGGTGTGCCACGCGCTCAACGCCTCGCACCACGTCGCCGGCGTCTATCAGGACGATCCCGACAACGTCGGCTGGTGGGACAACATGGTCGGTCCCGGAAAATCGCTCGACACCGACAAATTCTTCGTCATCGGCGTCAACAACCTCGGCTCCTGTTTCGGTTCGACCGGTCCGATGCATACCAACCCTGCCACCGGCAAGCCGTACGGCGCGAGTTTCCCGGTGGTGACGGTGGAAGACTGGGTCAACGCGCAGGCGCGCCTGGCGGACCAGCTCGGCATCGCCCAATTTGCGGCGGTCATGGGCGGCTCGCTGGGCGGCATGCAGGCGCTGGCGTGGAGCATCATGTACCCGGATCGCCTGCGCCACTGCGTGGTGATCGCGTCGACGCCCAAGCTGTCGGCGCAGAACATCGCCTTCAATGACGTTGCGCGCCAGGCGATCCTGACCGATCCGGACTATCACGGCGGCGACTTCTATGCGCACGGCGTGGTGCCGAAGAACGGCTTGCGCGTGGCGCGCATGGTCGGTCACATCACTTACCTGTCGGACGACGACATGGCGGAAAAATTCGGCCGCGACCTGCGCTCGGGCGAATACCAGTTCGGCTACGGTGTGGATTTCGAGATCGAATCCTACCTGCGTTACCAGGGCGACAAATTCTCGACCTACTTCGATGCCAACACCTATCTGCTGATCACCAAGGCGCTCGACTATTTCGATCCCGCGCGTGACTTCGGCGGCGATCTGCGCAAGGCGCTGGCCGGCACCAAGGCGCAATTCCTGCTGGCATCGTTCACCACCGACTGGCGCTTCTCGCCGGAGCGCACCCGTGAGATCGTGCAGGCGCTGGTCAGCAACAAGCGTCGCGTCAGCTATGCCGAAATCGACGCGCCGCACGGGCACGATGCCTTCTTGCTGGACGATGCGCGCTACATGAAGTTGCTGCGCGAATACTATCAACGCGTCTGGGCGGAAATCGCCATGGAGGAGAGCGCATGAATTTCCCTGAACTGAGCGTACTGCGCCCCGACCTGGCCTTCATCGCGCACTGGATTCCTGCCGGCTCGCAGGTACTCGACGTCGGCTGCGGCGACGGCGTGATGCTCGACTACCTGCAGACCGACAAAGCCTGCAGCGGTTACGGCATTGAAATCGACGACGCCCGCATTCCGGAATGCGTGGCGCGCGACGTGTCGGTGATCCAGCAGGATCTGGAAGGCGGCCTGGCCATGTTCGAAGACAACGCCTTCGATAACGTGTTGTGCCTGTCGGCGCTGCAAATGGTCAAGGACGTCGAAGGCATCCTGCGCGAAATCGCCCGGGTCGGCCGCGAAGCCACCGTGTCTTTCCCCAACTTCGCCTACTGGTCGCACCGCGTCGCATTGCTGCGCGGCCGCATGCCGGTATCGAAGTCGTTGCCTTACGAGTGGTATGACACGCCCAACTTGCGTTGCGCCACGATCAAGGACTTCGAGGCGCTGGCCAACGAGGTCGGCCTGGACGTGCTGGAATGCGTAGCGTTGCATGACGGCAAACCGGTGACTTTCCTGCCCAACTGGCGCGGCAGCCTGGCGGTGTTCCGTCTCAAGAAAAAGTAATCCGCAAACGCATCGTCGCCGCCGTTGCGGCTACGGCAGGAAAAATCGTACCGGCGCCGGCAAATTCCTTATACTCCGCAGACGTCTCCGCCCGGGTGTCCCGCGGGCGGAGTTCTTCCTGTCCGTACTGACGTCTCGCCTTCTCTTTTATGACCGACAACCGCATTTCCTGGCACAGCTATCTCAACCGTCGCATGCTGATCTGCGTGTTTCTCGGTTTCACCTCGGGGTTGCCGCTGTTCATCCTGCTTAGCCTGTTGCAGGCCTGGCTGGCCAAGTCCGGGCTCAACGTCAAGGCGCTGGGTTTGTTCGCGCTGGTGATGTTCCCCTATACCTGGAAATTCCTCTGGTCGCCGCTGATGGACCGTTTCCATTTCGGCCGCATGGGGCGCCGGCGCGGCTGGATGTTGTTCACCCAGATCGGCCTGTTCTTCGGCATCGGCGCCATGGGGATGCTGGATCCGCAGACCCAGATCGGCACGATCGCCTTCATGGCGTCGGTGGTGGCCTTCCTGTCGGCCAGCCAGGACATCGTCATCGATGCCTATCGCCGCGAAATCCTGCCGGAAGAAGAGCTGGGCCTCGGCAGCGCCATTCACGTCAACGCCTACAAGCTGTCCGGCATGGTGCCGGGCGCCTTGTCGCTGGTGCTGGCCGACCTGATGCCTTGGCAGACCGTGTTCTGGATCACGGCCGGCTTCATGCTGCCAGGTTTGCTGTGCACGCTGGCGGTCAAGGAGCCGGTGGTCTACGGCGTGCCGCCCAAGAACCTGCGCGAAGCCGTGGTGCTGCCGTTCCGCGAGTTCGTCACGCGCGGCGGCTGGAACAAGGCGCTGTGGGTGCTGGCCTTCATCTTCCTGTACAAGCTCGGCGACAGCATGGCGACCGCGCTGGCGACCAAGTTCTACATCGATCTCGGCTTCTCCATGACGCAGATCGGCGTGGTCTCGAAAACCACGAGCCTGTGGGCCAGCGTCGTGGGCGGCATCGTCGGCGGGATCTGGATGATCAGGCTGGGCATCAACAAAGCGCTGTGGGTGTTCGGCGTGATCCAGGCGGTGGCGATCCTCGGTTTCGCGTGGCTGGCCCAGGTCGGCGCCAGCACCGTGGCCCTGGCGGTGGTGATCGGCGTTGAAGCCTTCGGCGTCGGCCTGGGCACCGCCGCTTTTGTCGCCTACATCATGCGCGAGACCGATCCGCGCTACACGGCCACGCAATTTGCGCTGTTCACCAGCCTGGCGGCGGTGCCGCGCACCTTCGTCAATTCCTCCGTGGGTTACATCGTCGCCAACATGGGCTGGTTCAATTTCTTCATCCTGTGCTTCATCCTGGCCTTGCCCGGCATGGTCATGTTGTTGAAAATTGCCCCGTGGAATCATGTCGAACATCTCCCGGAAGCGACAGTCGAGATCCCGAAATAGCCGGCAGCTAAAAATATTGCATCGGCTCTCGTATTTTAGTTGACAAGGGAAAAGTGTTCGCCTATAGTTTTGAGTTCCCTGCGCGGAGAGGTGGCCGAGTGGTTAATGGCAGCAGACTGTAAATCTGCCCTCTTACGAGTACGCTGGTTCGAATCCAGCCCTCTCCACCATTTTGGGAGCAGTCTTAAAGTTGTTGCGGCTGTGAAGTGATAAGTGTTCGATGGCAGTTCCTCGCGGGTGTAGCTCAATGGTAGAGCTGAAGCCTTCCAAGCTTATGACGAGGGTTCGATTCCCTTCACCCGCTCCAAAGTTTTTTGTCCGGTTGCATCGTTTGGCAGTTGGTGCGATCGGCAGGTATGCCCTTGTAGCTCAGTGGTAGAGCACTCCCTTGGTAAGGGAGAGGCCACGTGTTCAATCCACGTCAAGGGCACCAGTTGTATAGCAGGTAGCAGGTGTTTCACCGTAAGCGCTGCAGCAAGTCAGCAAGTCGATCGGGCGCGTTGCCTGAACATTCTCATAATCGTTAGGAGTCTAAGATGGCAAAAGGCAAATTCGAGCGGACCAAGCCGCACGTGAACGTTGGCACGATTGGTCACGTTGACCACGGCAAGACCACACTGACAGCCGCAATCGCGACCGTGTTGTCGAAGAAATTCGGCGGCGAAGCGAAGGCCT